>SKEX01000235.1_pt1 | contig 57129 bp, 42 predicted proteins | sample 4841451 | NCBI WGS metagenome assembly SKEX01 (sample SAMN11008798, study PRJNA524170) | human gut metagenome | isolation source: fecal sample from pouch patient p38, | place: Israel: Tel-Aviv | reverse complement strand
TGTTCTGCGCATTGCAGGCATCCGGTCAGGCTATCGCCAACATGCCGATCAACACTTGGGGCGTCAACGCTTTGCCGAACGACATGATCGCCCATGGCAACGCCATCGCCAACACCGGCCGCCAGATCGCGGCAGCCATTGCGACCTCGCTTCTGGTCACCGCAGAAACATCCGTGACCGCCTTGCACATGTCCCAGGGTGTGAAGTCCGCCACGGCCAGCGGCATCGCGTTCTCCTACCTGCTGTGCGCCGCCATCTCGCTGGTCGCCCTGATCATCTGCATCTTCACCGTCACCAGCCGTGCCAAGGAGAAGGCAGCACGCAACGCCAAGGCCTACGAGGCGCAAGCCTCCGCCGAAGTCGCGGTCGAAACCACTGAAGGTCAGCCCGCCGAGCATCACTACGCCGGCGCATACGTGGCCCCCGCTGCCTCCCTGTTCAAGCAGGCCCAGGAACAGTCCATCGGCGGGATTATGGACGATCAGCCCTACAGCTGCCTGGACAGCGATGACATCACGCATGTGGTGCGCGAGTTCATCCGCCTCAACGTCTCCAGCCTTCCCGTGGTGAACGGCGATTGCAGGCTCGTCGGCTTCGTCAGCGACGGTGATATCCTGAAATCGATTGCCACCTATGAATCCCGTACGGTTCCCACCGGCACCGGTTCGACGATGGTGGTGTTCGACGACGAAACCGTGGCCTCCAAGGTGCAGGCGCTCTCCGGCAAGAAGGTGATGGACATCGCCACGCATAAGGTCGTTGCCGCCACGCCCGACCAGCATGTTGGAGAGGTGGCCCGAATCCTCGCCAAGAAGCAGTTCAAGAAACTGCCGGTGGTGGATGGTGATGGCAGGCTCGTCGGTGTGATCCGCCGTAAGTCCGTGATGGAACATGCCTTCGACGCGTTGTTCCCAAAGGATGATCGGTGATTCGGCGTCATCATCGCTGAATAGAATGAATGGAATATGAGGCTTCCCTTCTCACGGGGAAGCCTCATTGCTTTGTCCGCGGAGTCTTACGGCACCTGCGCAAGGGCAACGTCACGCTTTCATGATGCACTATTGAATAGTGTGTTCCTATCGTTGCATGGTGACGCTAACGCATGGCGTCACGATACTGAAGCCTGCCATCTAACGGCGGGTACGGCTCGTTGCTGGAGTCGTGCACGCATACGCGCGTCGGCGTGCGTATGCCGTGATGTGACCTTTGTAGTGGAATTGAAGAGTTGAGGGGCTTCTGCTGTTTTCGTGGGTTAGGTTCTTGGTTGTGGTAGGTCATAGGGCAGATCTTCAACAAAGACATAGCCGCACGCAAAGTGGTGCGTCACCGCGATACCTTCCAGCGTGTGCAGGACTATCTCATCAACAACTATGCAGCTCCCACGAATCTGTCGGGGATCGTCGACTATATGGAACATGGCGAAGGCGTGACGGTCAAACGTGAGACTCTTGCGAACTATGTCCGGCTGTTGGAGAGTGCGAAGGTCCTCTACAAATGCCCGCGATTCGATTTGCGTTCGCGCAGGTCGTTGAGAGGAGGGGAGAAGTATTATCTTGCGGATCCTGGCATACGATTCGCGCGTAACGCTGGTACGCGAATGAGTTACGGACCAGCCTTGGAAAATGCGCTGTACGTGCATTTGAGGTCGAAAGGCTACGAGGTGAGCGTGGGCATTATTGGTAAGCTGGAGTGCGACTTCATTGTGCGTAAGCGGGAACGGTACGCCTATGTGCAGGTGTCGATGAGTGTGCAGGATCCTAATGTTGAGGAGCGTGAATTCCGTCCGTTCACGAAGCTGGCTGACGGGTATCCGAAATACCTGTTCAGTTTGGACCAGCTGCCAATGCAACGTGACGGCGTAAGGCATCTCAACCTGATGGAGTTTCTACGCACGGACGGAGATCTCGACCTCTCATAGCGTTTGGTGGGTGCGATGGCGACCACTGCGACGATGACGATGGTTTTGCGCGGTCTCGCATTGTTTTTCTGCGTGGTTGGCCGCATTGCTGGTTTCTTTCTTCTTGTGCGGCGCTCATTTTGGACAAACGTTGCGAGTATGCAAAAACACTTCCGAAAAACGATTTACCGGTGGAAATAGTGCGGATTATTTTGCTGTGAAAGGAATTTGTTTGTTATTGCGATGCTGGGCGCGTCAGGATTCCATGGTATTTATGCTGGAGGGATAAACGTTTTAAGGGGGTTTGGATGGCGTATCGTGCGACGCTGAAGGATGTGGCTGCTGTCGCAGGGGTGTCTGTGACGACGGTTTCGCTGGTGTTGAATAATCGTCCTGCTCGCGTGTCCGAGGAGAAGCGCAGGGTCATTGCCGATGCGGCGAAGAAACTGAATTATGTGCCGAATCAGAGCGCGCGAAGCTTGGTGACCAAGCAATCCCAGTTGGTGGCGTTGATTGTGCCTGATATTGAGAACTTGTTTTTCGCGGCGTTTGCCAAGTGCGTGGAGGATGAGTGCGCGGCGCAGGGGTATTCGCTGATCGTGGCCAATTCGGATGATTCGCGTGAGTCGGAACAGGCTTTGCTGCGCAGGCTGACGTCACGTGGGGTGGATGGCGTGCTGCTGATTCCCGCGCGCGAATCCTGCGCGGCCGGTGCCGGCGCCGCGTTGCGTGAGGACGTGGAGCGTGTCACCTGCCCGGTGGTGCTCATCGACCGACTGACGCAATGCGGTTGGTGTGACGCGGTCGGCTTCGACAACTATCTCGGCGGTCGGCTTGCGGCACAATACCTGCTGGAAGGCGGGCACAAGCGCATCGGCATTGTGACGGGCGATGTGGCCGAATCGAGCGCGGCCGACCGTCGCCGTGGTTTCGTGGATGCGATCGAGCAGGCGGGGGAGCGGTTCGATCCCGCGTTGTGCGTGTCCGGCGGTTACCGTTTCGACGGCGGCTATCATGCTGCCGACCGGATCATCGACGGCGGTGCGACCGCCGTGTTCTGCTGCAACGACGTGATGGCGCTCGGCTTCCGTCAGCGTATGGCGGAACGCGGGCTGCACGTCACCGAAGACATGCAGGTGATCGGCTACGACAACATTCTCAGACGATTCGGATTGGGTTTGCGCATGACCACCGTCGAACAGAGCGTGGTCGATTTGGCCGCCGCCGGCTGGGGCATGCTGGGCAGTCGAATCGACGCCGTGGTACGTGGCGATGGCGATTCCGGTGCGGGCCGTCCGTGGCTCGCCTCGCCGCAGGTGAAGGTGTTGACGCCGAAACTGGTGCAGGCCGCTTGCGCATAACGCGCATAACGCGTGCGATGCGTGTATTGCGTATTGCGCGTGTAACGTGGGGCGCGTATCGGAGAAAGGGGCGGTTTTCCGCCGCGACACGCACGTCGAAAGGATGATTTGGAAATCTTGATAAAACGTTTTATCATAATGTTGTGAGGCGATACAGAGACCGTACTCAACACCACACAACAATCGCATAAAACATCGCACAAAAAAGAACACAACAAAGGCGGCAGCCGCGCGGACGCGAACGGCCGTCACAGCCAATCAACGAGGAAGGCGCAATCATGAAGAAGCTCATTCTTGATCTCGATACCGGCGTCGACGACGCGCTCGCCATCTCCTACGCGCTGGGCAGCCCGGAAGTCGAGCTCATCGGCATCACCGGCACCTACGGCAACGTGCTCGTGGAACAGGGCGTACGCAACGCGCTCGCCGTCACCGACCTGCTCGGCCACCCGGAAGTCAAGGTCTATCAAGGCCTGCCGCACTCCAGCACCACCGACCACTTCGAAGTGCTGCCCGTCTCCGCGTTCATCCACGGCGACAACGGCATCGGCGACGTGGACATCCCCGACTCCAACCGTTCCGTCGAAACCGAATCCGCGGTCGACTTCATCATCGACGCCGTCAAGACTTACGGCAAGGATCTCGTTTACGTGCCGACCGGACCGATGACCAACATCGAAGCCGCACTGAAGAAAGCACCGGAAATCAAAGACGAAATCGGCCAAATCGTGCTCATGGGCGGCGCGCTGACCGTGCCGGGCAACTGCAACGCCTGCATGGAAGCCAACATCTCGCAGGATCCGGAAGCCGCCGACTACCTGTTCCGCTCCGGCACCCCGACCACCATGATCGGCCTCGACGTGACCCTGCAGACCCTGCTCACTTATAAGGAAACCCAACAGTGGCGCGACCTTGGCACCAAGGCCGGCAAGTTCCTCGCGGACATGACCGACTTCTACATCAAGGCCTACGAGACCACCTCGCCGCACCTCGGCGGCTGCGGCCTGCACGATCCGCTCGCCGTCGGCGTCGCCGTCGACCCGACGCTCGTCACCACGCTCGACATCAACATGAAGGTCGACGTGGACGGCCCGACCCGCGGACGCACCATCGGCGACGAAACCCGCCTCAACGACCCGGTCAAGACCATGAAGGTGGCAGTCGGCGTTGATGTGCCGCGCTTCCTGAACGAATTCATGACCCGCATCTCCGGACTCGCAACCAAAGCCGAATAAGCGTAACCGGCCAAACAATCGCATAAAACATCCTCAATATAAACAATGGAGATTTGTAAAATTGCGATTACTGAAAAACAATATTTCACAAATCTCCTCTTCATTTAAGGAAGACAAAGATGAGCGCGACTGAAGTTCTCTCTGCATTGGACCGCATCCACGGCACAGTGTCCGTAATCGGCTCGATGAATGCGGATTACACCGTCACCGCACAGCGACTGCCCGGGCCGGGCGAGACCATCACCGGCGGCCCGCTACAGCTGCTGCCCGGTGGCAAATCCGGCAACCAGGCCGCGGCGGCCGCACGCATCGGCGCCACCGTGCAGATGTTCGGCGCGGTCGGCTCCGACAACAACGCCGACTTCCTGCTCGGAGCGCTCGGCGAAGCGGGCGTCAACACCACGCACGTGCGCCGCGTGCTCGGCCCGTCCGGCACCACCGTCATCACCGTGGACGCGCACGGCGAGAACACCATCGTGTACTCGCCCGGCTCCAACGCGCAGGTGACCGTCGACTACGTCGAATCCGTGCGTGACGCGCTGACCCACTCCACAGTGCTCGGCCTGTGCCTGGAAAGCCCCATCGAAACCGTCACCGCGGCCGCACGCATGTGCCACGAAGCGGGCGTGAAGGTGCTGCTCAACGACTCGCCGTTCACCCCGTCCCTGCCGGCGGAACTGATCGAAGCATCCGACATCCTGCTCGTCAACGAGCATGAAATGGCGCAACTGCTCGGCATCGACGAGCCGGAGAACGACGATTGGGATTCGTTCGACTGGTGGCACGCGCTCGACGAACTGCGCGGATTCGGCTTCGAACAGGCGATCGTGACGCTTGGCGGCGACGGTTCCGTGGTACTCGACGGCACCGCGGACGATCCGGAACACCGTGTCCAGCGCATCGCCCCGGTACGCGTCAAGGCCGTCGACACCACCGGCTGCGGCGATTCCTTCATGGGCACCGTGCTGGCCGGCCTGGCGTCCGGACTGGCGCTGTCCGAATCCGCCGAACTCGCCTCGTACGTTTCGGCGTACGCGGCCACCGGCTACGGCGCGCAGGCGTCCTACGGCAACGCGGCGCAGATCCGCGAAGCGTTCGCGTCCGCCGAATAGTCCGGTAATCCGGTTTTCCTCAAACCATTGGCGTTGGTATGTGCCTTCTACGTCGATGGTTTGGGGATTTTTTGATGTTGCCGACGGCAGTTTGGAGCGGTATGGTGAAACGCTTCCGCAACGGCCGCGTGCCGTGGGCACCCGCATTGTTATATTGGAGTTTGGCTTATTTTCACATATCGAACAATTGGGAAGGCAAGCATGTCGGCGATTCTCGAAGGCACTCCGGATAAGAAACTGGCTCTGGTGACGGGTCGCGCGTACCCCGAGCAGGCTCAGGAAACCGCAAAATACCTGGGAACCGACGTACTTGAGACCACCGCATACGATTTCGCCAACGGCGAGATGTACGTGCGCTACACCGAGCCCGTCCGTGGCGCCGACGCCTTCGTGATGCAGGCCCACACCGAGCCGATCAACAAGTGGATCATGGAGCAGCTCATCATGGTGGACGCCATGAAGCGCGCCTCCGCACGTTCCATCACCGTGGTCGCGCCGTTCCTCGGCTACTCCCGCCAGGACAAGAAGCATCAGGGCCGCGAGCCCATCACCGCACGCCTCATGTTCGACCTGTTCCGTTCCGCCGGCGCCGACCGCATCATGACGGTCGACCTGCACGCAGCCCAGGAGCAGGGCTTCTTCGACGGCCCGGTCGACCATCTGACCGCCATGCCGATCCTGCTTGACTACGTGCGCAACAGCATGCCGCTGGAGAACACCACCATCGTGTCCCCGGACGCCGGCCGCATCAAGGTTTCCGAACAGTGGGCCGCCAAGCTCGGCGGACTGCCGCTCGCCTTCATCCACAAGACCCGTGACACCACGCGCCCGAACCATGCCGAGGCACACGGCATCATCGGTGACGTGAAGGGACGCGACTGCGTGGTCGTCGACGACATGATCGACACCGCCGGCACCATCTGCGAGGCCGTGCGCACGCTGAACAACGCCGGCGCGAAGTCCGTGACGCTCGTCGCCACCCATGGCCTGCTGTCCGGTCCGGCCGTGGAGCGCCTGCGCGACTGCGGCGCCCGCGAAATCGTGCTCACCGACACCGTTCCGGTGCCCGAAGAGAAGCGCCTGCCGAACATGACCGTCCTGTCCGTGGCCCCGCTGCTGGCCGCCGGCATCCGCTCCGTGTTCGAATCCGGCTCCGTTTCTACGCTGCTCAACGGCCTGCCCGAAGACATGCGTCCGCGCAACATCTACGCCTGATATTTCGCGCGATTGCCATACGGCTCTCGCGATATTTCAGGATTTATTACGATTCTTTGCGATTAAGCCCCGCTTGCGAGCGGGGCTTTTTGTTTGCCTCCGCACGTGATTTCGCGCCCGGCAGACGCCGTTTCGATACGTCGCGGCGTCGGGGTAGCCTGTACAAGTTGCCATCAATCGTATCCATATGTTCATTGCGACTTATCGATGCCTGAAGGCAGCACGCATACACACTCCTGCCATGGAAGGTCCATGGCCGATAGTCCGAAGGAGGTGGGTGATGTCTGCGCATAAGTACGAACTGATGTTCATTGCTGATCCTGAGCTGGATGAGCGCGGTCTGAAGAAGCTGACCGAGCAGTATCTGGAAACTGTCACCAAGGAAGGCGGTGCCGTCGAGAACATCGACATCTGGGGCCGTCGCAAGCTTGCCTACGAAATCGCCGGCAAGACCGAAGGTAACTACGTCGTGGTCAACTACTCCGCTGAGCCGGCCACCAGCGACGAACTCGATCGTCTGCTGAACCTGAACGAATCCGTCATCCGTACGAAGATTCTTCGCAAGTAAGTAAACCAAGCTTTCTAAGCTGCAAAGTAAGTAGGTAACGACATGGCAGGTGAAACTGTAATCACCGTGGTGGGCAACCTCACGGCCGATCCGGAAATTCGTACCATTGGCAGCGGCGCCGCCGTCGCCAGCTTTACGATCGCCTCCACTCCGCGCACCTGGAACCGTAACTCGAACCAGTTCGAAGACGGTCAGGCCCTGTTCCTGCGCTGCTCCGCGTGGCGCGACATGGCCGAACATTGCGCGCAGAGTCTGTCCAAGGGCATGCGCGTCATCGCGCAAGGCCGTCTGCAGCAGCGTTCCTACCAGGCGCAGGACGGTTCCCAGCGAACCGTCATCGAGATGCAGGTCGACGAAATCGGCCCGTCCCTGCGCTACGCGACCGCCCAGGTGACCCGTCAAAGCTCGTCCGGCAACGGAGGCTTCAGTGGCAATCGCGGCGGCTACAACAACGCCAACAACAACGGCGGTTTCGGCGGCAACAACGGCGGATATCAGGGCGGCTCCAGCTATGCTGGCGGCGCCGGATATCAGGGTGGAGCCTCCGCTCCGGTCAACGCCGCTCCCGCACAGTCCGCTCCGGCCTCGGACCCGTGGTCAAGCTCGGATAACTCCGGCTCGTCCTTCGGTTCCTTCGGCGCGTCCCAGTCCTTCGGAGGTTCCTCCGAATTCGGCGGCGACAGCGACGAACCGGAATTCTGACGGACCGAACCCCGTCCGCAACATAGGCGAACAGCGAAACAAGCAGCTTAATCGCAGTATTTCCAGATTTTAAGGAGAACATCAAGATGTCACGCAAGAGGCCGCAGCCGCCGGTCAAGCCGTTTAAGAAGAAGCCGAATCCACTGAAGGCCGCCAAGGTCACCGAGATCGATTACAAGGACGTCGCCCTGCTGCGTAAGTTCATCTCCGATCGCGGCAAGATTCGTTCCCGTCGTATCACCGGTGTCACCGTGCAGGAGCAGCGCGAGATCTCCAAGGCTATCAAGAACGCCCGCGAGATGGCCCTGCTGCCGTACGCCACGTCCGGCCGCTGATCTTAGAGAGGTTTGAACAATGGCTGAAACTAAGGTTATTCTCACCAAGTCCGTCAACCACCTGGGTCACCCGGGTGACGTCGTGGCCGTCAAGTCCGGCTACGCCCGCAACTACCTGTTCCCGCAGGGCCTGGCCTTCGCTTGGTCCAAGGGTGCCGCCGCCCAGATCGAGGCCATGAAGCGCGCTCGTCTGGCCAAGGCCGTCGCCACCCGCGAAGAGGCTGTTGCCGCCAAGGAAATCATCGAGGGCTCCACCGTCGAAATCGCTGCCAAGGTCTCCGAGTCCGGCAAGCTGTTCGGCGGCATCTCCGCAGAGAAGATCGCCATCGCGCTCTCCTCCAAGGTTGAGGTCAACCCGAAGAACATCACCGTTGAGCCGATCAAGACCACCGGTGACTTCCCGGCAACCGTCGCCCTGCACCCGGAAATCACTGCCAACTTCTTCGTGAAGGTCGTCGCTGAGTGATTTCGCCCCATTCACCGCTCGACGTCCTTACGGACCGGCGGTGAATGACTTCAGGCTGAAACACGTCTGAGCTTAAGCATCGAAAATCCCCCGTACCGATTGGTGCGGGGGATTTTCCTATATCCGCTCTTTAGCCGGCATCAGTCCTCATCGTCAATCGTGACGCTGAGCTTGCCATCCCTGATGCTGAAGCTGCCGTTGACGGTGAAGTGGGTGCTGTCGTCCTGAGACTCCCACGAATCGTCGAAATTCTTCTCTTCATACGTGCACTTCGCCTTGCCCTGCCGGGTGGAGAACGTGCCGTAATCGAGATTGATGTCGGACAGTTTCGGATAGACGCTGATGGACCATGCGAAGTTGCGGTAGTAGTCCTCGTCGTACAGGTCGAAGCCGAACGGGCAGCCTTCCGGCGCGTAGTCGGTGGACTTCGCGCATTCGTCCAGCTTGGCGTTCACGGCCTTGCTCAAGTCCTCCTTAAGCTTGGCCGTAGGCATGATCTTGAGATCGGCGGCATCGGAGTCCGCGTTCGTGCGCACCATGGTGATGCCGCTGGTGACATACCCTGACTTGCCGATCGACACCTTGTACGAACCCGGGTAGACGCGCAGCGTCCACGTGCCGCTGTCCGACTTCTCCGCATTCTTCGCGGTCACGTCAACACCGTTGACGGACAACGATTCCACGGCATTGGGCACCGACACGGTGATGGTCTTGAGCAGTGGGCTCGAGATCTTCCAATTCGGGAACAGCAGGAACTTCGACCCGTCCTTGTTGATGGTGAGCGAATCGTTGACGTTCTTGCCGTTCAGCGAATACGTCACGTTGACCTTGGCCACGCCTTCGACGGTTTTGACACTATCGATATGCGGGTTGGCGATCGTGGCGTTGTCGGCCTTCGCTACGGTGTCGGACAGCAGCTTGAGCTGGTCCTTGTCCACCTGCGGATCGGCGATGCCATTGGCTTTGCCATACTTGCCGTCGGCAATCGCCGTCAGATAGCTTTGCGCCACGGATTTCGCGCTGAAGACGGTCGAGTTGAGCACACCGTAGACAATGCCCAACACAATCAGGGCACCGATTACGATGCCGCTGATAAGGATCGTCTTCTTAGTTTTTGGGTCGAGCGGTTGACCTGCCCCCGGAGCTGCGACCGGCATAGAAGCCGCGCCTGCTGGCGATTGCGGCAGCGGCACCGCACCCGTTGCCGTGTTGCCCGTTGTCGTATTGGGCATGGACGTCGGGGCGACCGGTTGTGGAACGGCCTGTGAAACAGGCGTTGCGGTAGGAGCGGTGGGCGCGGGCATTGGCGCAGCCGGCGTCGCGGGCTGGGGGACCGATGCGGCCGGAGCTGCCGGAGTAGTTGAATTGGCCGGCTGTGCGGCAGCCGAAGCCGTCGGCATGGTCGCTGTTGCGGTCGTGGCGCTCGCCGTGGCAGAGGTCTTCTTCATGCCGTAGGACGGATCGCAGGACTTGACGTAATCGACCACGTTCTGCGGGGTCTGCTGCACGGTGCCACCGACGATGATCCGCCACATGCCCGGCAGGGACGCCACCAGCGTCGGACCGAACGTCATCGCGGCCACCTCGATCAGGAACGCCCAGATGCCGGCGACGAGGAAATACCACATCGGGGTCGTCATCGACATGCTGGACGAGGCGTATCCCGCCGCGAAATAAGTGAACAGGAACTCCGCGGCCAGCCAGAACGCCATCGCGGCCACCGGAGCCTTCCACGTATGCTGCCAGCCCGCGTAATACGGGTCGTACATATTGCGCGCGGTCTCACGCAGCGCGATATAGAACGTGGCAAGCAGGAACAGCACGAAGCAGATCCACAGAATCCAGCCATACTGGCTAAGGGAGGACACGTTGAACAACGTGATCGTATGGACGCTGTAGCTGGACGTCGAGAAGGCGATGCCGCCGAACGAGGACATCGAAATCAGCATAAGCGGCAGAGCCGGGAACAGCAGCGGAACCAGCAGCAGACCGCCTGCGCCGAGATGGTTCGCGGCGGACATGGCGATCGTCGCCACCAGGCCAAGCACCAGGAACAGCACTCCGTAGATCGCAAACGATTCGACCAGCGTGCGCACGAAGCCACGAGCGCGGTGCGCCCAACGCCAAGCGGCGGAGAAGACGTTACCCGAATCGCCCGCATACTGTGCCAACGCGTAGCCGGCCAGCGCACCGGCCGCCGACAGCAGGAACGCCATGCAGAACGTGCGGAAGGACACGCCAGAAAGCGACGTGGAAGCGGAATAGTCGCTGTAGGAACCACCCACCGTCACCGGGAAGATGGCGGCGAAGACCAGCAGCACCAGGCCGGACAGCACGCCGACGATCAGCGAGCTGATGACGCCCGTCCACTTGAAACGAAGCGCGAACCTGCGTGCCAGCATGTATGCGCCGAACGCGGCGCCGATCGCCAATGCCACGCCGGGCAGTCCGACCGGCAGCGTCACGCTGACGTGCGAGGCGTCAATGCCGAGATTGCTCAGCGAGAAGCCCTGGGAGCTGGTTTTGAGATTCAGCGAACCGCCAACGCCGAGCGTCATCACGGTGAAGAGAATCTGGAAGAAATTCGGGCCGGAGCCGGACACACCGTTGTTGCCCAGGAAGGAGGCGGTGTCGGAAAAGCCCGGAATGCCGGCAAGCCCGTTGCTGGCCGCGGCATTGCCCATGAAGAAGACGATTGATGCGAGCAGCGCGAACACCACGCTCGCGCCGAGACCGATGCCGAGGCTGGCGCCCATGGTCTTCATGGACTGCGGTGTGGTCAGCGCGGTGATGGTGGGATCGGCCGCCGGACGGGCGATTTGCTGGGTCGGCTGGCTTGGCTGCGGCGCTGCTGCCGGCTGCGGGGCCGGGGATGGCGCGTACTGGAACTGCTGCGTCGGCGCGGCCTGTGGCGCCACCGCTTGCGGTGCCGCCGCGGTCGTTTGGGTGAGCGGTGAGCCGCACGAGGCGCAGAATTTAGCGCCTTCGATGGTCGGCTGACCGCAATTTGGGCATGCCATAGGTAAGCCTTTCTCCTTCTTGATGCGCGTCATATACTCCTGTGACGCGCCGTGGCCCTTATTATAAAGGGCCTCTGGCGCGCCGACGGGCTCGACGATGATGCGTGCTATTCGGCTCGCCGCGGTGGAAATGTGTGATGGAAAAGTTCGTGCCGTTGACTGTCGGAGTGGTTGCATTGCGGCAGAATGTGAAGAAAATGTGATTACTTGGATTTTATGGCGCCATCGCGCCGCATTTTTCGTCGTATGACGCGATGTGCACCATAGATGGCGATTTGCTGAAAACGTTGGAAAATAGCGGTTTTATGATTGCGACACGCCGAGGGTTGCGTTCTTTCCGATTCTGAGTATATTTACTCTATGTGCTCAGCGAGAACAAAAACCTCGCCAAGACCAACGCCCCTTTAGCTCAGTTGGTTAGAGCAGCTGACTCTTAATCAGCGTGTCCAGGGTTCGAATCCCTGAGGGGGCACAGACAAGACCCAAGCCAATGGCTTGGGTCTTTTTCGTATTTCGGACATGTGTCCACCCAAAGCCGCGTTACTTCCTCCGTACGGAGTAAGGTAGTGCGCTGTTGTCCGCCCAGAGCGGAATCGCAATTCATCTCGAATCGCACGAATCGTAAGAATCGCCAAGAGAAGAAGCAACAGAGGAAACTGCAGTGGAATACACACTCTTCACCAAGCTTGCCGCGGAATTCGTCGGCACCGCCGTGCTGATGGTCTTCGGCAACGGCGCTGTCGCCAACGCGGAACTGAAAAACACCAAGGGCTACCATGCCGGCTGGCTGAACATCGCCATGGGCTACGGCTTCGGCGTCATGTTCCCGGTCCTGATGTTCGGCGGCGTCTCCGGCGCCCACATCAACCCGGCCATGACCCTCGCGCAGGCCGTCAACGGCATGTTCCCGTGGAACGAGGTCCTGCCGTACATCATCGCCCAGCTGCTCGGCGCAGTGGCGGGCCAGCTCATCGTGTACGTCACCTACCTGCCGCACTACAAGGACACCGACGATGCCGAAGCCATCCTCGGCACCTTCTGCACCACCGACGCGCACAACGACCGCGTGAACTACTTCCTCAACGAGTTCTTCGGTACCTTCATGCTGGTGCTCGGCGCCCTGTGCTGCCTGTCCCTGCCGTGGGGCAAGGCGAACCCGGCCGCCGCGTCCATCGTCGTCGGCTTCATCGTGTGGGGCCTCGTGACCTCCATGGGCGGCCCGACCGGCCCTGGTCTGAACCCTGCCCGCGACCTCATGCCGCGCCTCCTGCACGCCATCCTGCCGATTCCGAACAAGGGCGATTCCCGCTGGGGCGAGGCCTGGATTCCGGTCGTGGCCCCGATCGCAGGCGCGATCGTCGGCGCGTTCCTGTTCAAGGTGCTGTTCGCCTGAGCATTACTTTGACGATTGCCGGCATTCGTCTGGCATGCTGGTAAGGCCCGTGATTCCCTCCGGAACCACGGGCCTTACGCATAGGTGGTATGCATGGCGGTCGGCGGCTTCGGCATGTTGACTGAGACTGGTACTGTTGCCGAAGAGAGAAACATCACCATATCGGGAGGCTGGATTGAAGCGGATTCGTCGTATCATACGTGCGCTCGATCCGAAAGCCGACGCCACAATGGGCCAACGGGAACGGCTTGAGGCGTTTCGCATCCGCAGGGCCGCCGTGCTGGTGCTCGTGCTGTTCCTGCTGATCGCATCGATGACGTCCTGCAGCGTGCACGCACTACTGGTCCGCATGACGCCGAACACGCAGACGACGGCACAAGCCACGCATTCGACGTCGGCCAAGAAGCCAGCCAAGAAAACAGCCAAAACCAATCAGCATAAGACGGCCAAAAAAACCAAACCGGAAACCAAACAATCGCAGGAAGAGCAGGCCGTCGCCAAAGCGGTGAGCGCGCAATCGGCGGCACTGGGCGACGACGAGAAAACCGCGATTCTGAACAAAGCGCAGGAAACCGCGCAAAACAGCGGCAAACCGGTAACGCAATACCATTACTGCATCGCAACCAAAGGAAACGTCGGTTCGGCCGACGAATTCGGCAACGCGGCGTTCCGCATCCTCAACGACGAACACGGATGGCCACGCGCCGGAGCCATATTCGACCAATCCACGGACGGCAACTGCGATTTCAATCTCGTGCTGTCCCAAGCATCGGAAATGACGTCGTTCTCGCCATCATGCTCGGTGGAATACAGCTGCAGGGTCGACAACAACGTGATCGTCAACGACGACCGTTGGAACGGCGGCACGCAACAATGGCTCGCCGCCGGCGGCAACCTGGCGCGATACCGCACGATGGTGATCAACCATGAGGTCGGACACCGGCTGGGGCACATCGACAACGAAACGACCTGCGCCGGCGAAGGCCAGTTGGCGCCGCTGATGCAGGAGCAATCCATGCATTTGGACGGCTGCAAGGTCAACGAATATCCGCTTGACTCGGAGCTGTGGATCGGCTGAACGTCGACTGCTTCCCGTTATTTTCTGCTGTTTTCCGGACTGACCGGGTCGTCTCGGCAATTCGGCGAGACCCGGCCAGCCGTTGTCACAGGCCGAAATACGCGTCGAAATCGTCTTGGCTGATACTGCGGTCGGCCGTATCGGCCCGTACCTTACCCCAATCGAACTCCTGCAACGCCTCGACGGCGCTCATCGGCTGCGGACTGGTATGCGCGGAATCGCCCTGCAAACCAAGCAGCCACGCACAATAGCCGACAACCTGTTCCGCGGTGACGCCATGCGCGCGCAGCGCCCCCATATCCAAAGAGCGCTCGCGTTTGGCGAGCCTGCGGCCGGCCGCGTTGTCGATAAGCGGCAGATGCGCATACCGTGGGTTTTCGGGGTTATATAGGGTGTATTGCGATTGTGGTGCGTGCTGCGATGGTGCAGAGGCCTGCGTTTTCGCCTTGCGGAATCCCGCCTTGATAAGCGCTCGGCGAATGGCGATTTGCAAGGCGTTCGACCGGAGCAGGTCGCGGCCGCGCACGATGTCGTCGACGCCCATGTCAAGATCGTCCACGACCACCACCAGCTGGTAGGAGAACAGGCCGTCGGCGCGGCGCACGATGGTATCGCCGACGTCGTGCGCCAGATTGAATTCCTGATGGCCGAACACTGCGTCATCGAATTGGACGGTTGCGTGCGGGTTTGTGTCGGCGGGCATGGCGATGCGCAGCGAATGGCGGTCGCCGTTGGCCAGCCGCCGCCGGACGGTATCCGGATTGCTGGCGATAAGCCGGCGGCACGTGCCGGGATACACCATGAAACGGTCGCCTTCCTGCGGTGCGGAGGCTGCGCGGATGTCGGCGCGCGAGCAGAAGCAAGGGTAAATCAGCGGGGTTGTGCCAGCGATTGCGTTGTTGGCTGCGCTGCCGACTGCGGGGGTGTGGTCGTTGCGCTCGTCAAACGGCGAATCGTATGCGTCGTCAATCGTCAGGTTTTCCAAGCAATGCAGCGCCTCACGGTACAGGTCGTGCCGAGCGGATTGGAACACCGGATCGCCGTCCCAATCCAAGCCAAGCCAATGCAGATCGTCCATCATCAGTTCGGCCGCGCCGGGCACCACGCGCGGTTCGTCGATGTCTTCGATGCGCAGCAGCATGCCGTCGCCGCGGCTACGCGCGGACAGCCATGCGCCGAGCATCGCATAGATGTTGCCGATGTGCATGCGGCCTGATGGGGTGGGGGCGAAACGACCTGGCACGGGGTTCCTTCCTGTCGTTGGCGGGCGGTTCGGTGTTGCCGGTGCGGAGACCGGTCGCGCCGATGCTTGCAACTGTACCTGCATCGGCGGCCGGAACGGCGGGTTTCGTGGGACGCGATTGTGGAATGCGTTGCTGGACGTGCGGTGACGTGCCATGCCGAGGCTGCAGCGTGCTCCGGAAACGTGCCGTCGCTGTGAGGTATCTCACAGTGCGAGAAGGATATTTAGCGCATGGTGATACGGGCCGCGCGTTTCGTTTGGGGTGTGCGTAAGGTGATGTGCGTCATCCGGTATTCTGGGTGGTGATTTCGGCAATTCGGTCTATGCGTTATCGGTATGGCCGGTCAAAAGGGGATTTACAAGGGGCGAATATGACGAAGCGACAGTTCAGTAGAGCGGAAATCGAATACCTGCGTACATTGCCGTCGATCGACGCGGTGACGGACAGCAGAATCACGTATGCGAGGGAATTCCAAATCGACTGCATGAGGCGGTATCTGCAGGGGGGAGAAGCCAACTGCGATCTTCATTTCCGCGGGATTGAGCCCATCGGTCATCGGGCACAAGCGCATCGAACGCAATATCGCACGCTGGAAGCGCGACGAGGACATCATGCGCAAGGCGGCCGAAGAGCCGGAACCGCATGATACGGCTGTGGACAGCCACAATGCGATGTCGGAAGTGCCGTTGGGCAAGATCCAATCGCTGGTATGCCAGGTGATGGTGTTGAGCGATCGCGTCGATAAATTGGAGCGTTTGGTGGAGGGACTGCGCAAGGGGGATAAAATCTGAAAAAAAGTTTTCAGATTTATTGGTTTTTCCGGCGGTTCGCGCGCATTTATCTGATACATTAAATGTGCAGATGGAGTCTTTGAAGTCCCCCTTCTACTGCCGTCTAGTTTTATAGCCCGCGCGAATTTATGACCGCTTTATCGCTTCACTTCAGGTCATCGCGCGGGCTTCTTTATACGTTGTCGGCGGTTTTCTGGTAACACTGGTATCGAAATATCAGCCGACATGCCGGAAACGGTGGTGCCGGCCGCGGACCGGCGGTCGAATGAATTTGCGAGAGGTGGACGATGACTGCATACATGGATCACAAGAACCTCGCCAACGAGGTGATCGACGATGCGCGCGCACGTGAGATCACGGACGGCGTGCATCGTGTGCTCGACCGCATCGCGGCAGCTGAGGAACAAGCCGGACGCGAAGCCGGCTCCGTGCGCCTGCTGGCCGCCACGAAGACGCGCGACATCGGCGAAATCATGGCTGCGATTGATGCCGGCGTGCGCATGATCGGCGAGAACCGTCCGCAGGAAGTGACGGCGAAGGCCGAAGGGCTGGCACGGCGATGCGCGGAACGCGGGTTTTCGCTGGGCGTCGCAGGCGCCGCGCCGGATGCTGCGGCGGAGCATATTCCATTCCACCTGATCGGCCAGCTGCAAAGCAATAAAATCGGCAAAGTGCTGCCGGTGGTCGACACTATCGAATCGGTCGATTCAATCGATTTGGCAGAAAAAATTTCACGTAGAGCCGTGGCTCGCGGTATTACTGTCGGCGTGTTGCTGGAAGTCAACGAATCCGGCGAGGAATCGAAATCCGGTTGCGATCCGGCGCACGCCATCCGCATCGCGCAGAAAATCGGCACGTTGGACGGCATCGAATTGCAGGGACTGATGACGATCGGCGCGCATGTGCACGACGAAACGGTGATTCGCCGCGGTTTCTCGCACCTGCGCAAGACCCGCGACCTCATCCTTGCATCCGGCGAACCGGGCACGGACCGTTGCCGGGAACTGTCGATGGGCATGACCGGCGACATGGAACTGGCCATCGCCGAAGGTTCCACCATCGTGCGCGTCGGCACTGCGATTTTCGGTGAGCGTGCGTTCATCTGAGCGCTTTCTTTGACTTTTTCTGTTTTTTAAGGATTTGCGGGGCTCGTCCGCCTGGATTGCATTCGTCTGGCTTACATTCGTCTGACTTGCATTCCTCTGAAAAACGGCTTGTCTGAGCTGCGTTCCGCCGGTAGGTGGGGTGCTGCGCGGTTTGGTGCCAAAATTGCCGGTTTCGTGCCTGAAACCGTTGTCTTTCTAGGGGTAAGCCCTCCTATAGGGGGCAAGGGCTTTCGTATGGCGGGTGTGAACATGGGTGTGTTCGAAGGAGAAACCCATGTTTTGGTCTGCCTCTCGATTGATGAGTAAACCCGTCCGTCTGCTCGCCCGCAGGACGGATTCCTACGTGCATGCGCATACGGTGCTGCGTTCGCCCATGCGGCTGTTCGGTGCCGTGGCGGGCGCCTCGGCTGATTCCTATGATGCCGGTGATGATAACGATGGCATCGGCAATGGCGCCGGAGTCGGATCTGATGCCGATGCAGCTGCCGACAGTGGTCATGCCGGAACTGTTGCGTTCGCTGGAACGTCTGCTGGAACGTCTGCTGGAACGCCGTCGTTTTACGAGGCGATTGACATTGCCGATGTGGTTCGCGCGCGCAGGCTGCGGCGGATTCGTTTCATATTGGTGCGGTGCGTGTCCGTGCTGCTGATCGTGGGCGCGGTGGTGGTCGCGTCGTTGCCGTTCGCCATGCAGGCGCATTCCGCGCGGCGCTTGGCCGAGACATCCGATTCGGCGGCTCGCACGGTTGCCGGATGGCCGTATCCGATGGCGATGGAGGAGTTGGAACGGGCGCGCGCATACAATCGGCGGCTTGCCGTGGAAGGACAGCCGGTATTGGGCGAGGCGGCCGATCCGTTCACTACCAGACCGGCTGGCACTGCCGGAGATGCTGATGTCGCCGACGATTCGGCGCCTTCCGGCGGTTCCGGGCTTTCCGCGGCGGACACGGACGCGAACTATCAGGGCCTGCTGGATTCCGGCGCAGGCATCATGGGCACGGTATTGGTGCCCAAAATCGGCGTGGAACTGCCGATTCGGCATGGTACGTCCGAACCGGTGCTCGCCGTCGGCGCAGGGCATCTGTACGGCACCAGCCTGCCGGTCGGCGGCACTGGCTCGCATACGGTGGTCACCGGGCATCGCGGCCTGGTCAAATCGTTGATGTTCACACGGCTCGACGAACTGCACGACGGCGATTTCATGTACATCAAAGTGATGGACGAGACGCTGGGATACGAAGTGGACCGAATCAGCGTGATCGAACCGGACGACGTCTCACGGTTGAAAATCGTGCCCGGCGAAGACCGGCTGACGTTGATGACCTGCACGCCATACGGCATCAACACGCATCGGCTGCTAGTCTCCGGGCATCGCGTCGCAATACCGCTGCCCGCGCCAGATCCGGCCGACGTGCGCGACGAACGTGCGACCGAACTGGGCGCGCTCGCCATGACCATCGTTTGCACGATGGGCGGCATGCTGTTGTGCTGCATGGTCGTGCGGTCGATGCGGCCCCGACACCGAATCATGCGGCACGCTTCCGCCTGGCCGCGTAAAGGATAAGGGGGAAGGCCGCGATTTTCGCGGGTCCGCACGTTCCCCGAACCCATCAATGGAGGGGACGGGTTTCAAAACGTTCATCCATAAGGTTCAAGGCATGGAGGCGCATAGGCAATTCGCCGCAGCGCCATGAGAGATGGACATGTCATGAAGTGGATGAAGGACCCGCTTGCCGGCTTCATAAGCCGGTGTGGCGCGCGGATGGGAAAATTCACCGCATTGCTTGTCACGATTGCGATGCTGGCCGGCACCACGGGAGCCGGCGCGACCGCGTTCGCCGACGAAACGGTGACGGATGGCGGCAACGTGGCCGCCGAATCCGCAGCGAGCCAGCCGGAATCGACACAACAATCCGATGCTGAAAACGCAGTCGGATCGGACGTTGCCGACATTGCCGGGCAAGATGTTGCCGGACAGTCCGCAACGGACGATGACGACGCACAATGCCTTACGGACGACGGCGAATCGCAGCAGCCATCGAACGAACAAGCGCAATCGCAACTGCAGTCGCAATCGCAACCGGAACAACCGTCGGAGACGATGCCGGAACAGCGGCAGCCGTGCGATAAGACGGAACAGCCGAATGAGCAGAAGGAGCAGGAACGGCAGGCGGTTAGGCAGCCGACGGCTGAGAACGCTGACGTACCTGCAAATGGTGCTGCACCGGCTCAAGACGGCGATCGAAACGACCATGCCGGCGAAAATCGCACGGATGCTGTGGCGAATGGCGATGCGGGCGCGACAGCCGATGACGGCAAAACCGGCGATGCGGACGATGCTGACAACGATGGCAACACTGCTGAAGATGCCGACGATGCCGACAAGAACGGTAAGAATGACGCCGACAAGGATGCCGCGTCGGCTCAAAACGGCAACGATAACGACAAGAATGATGCTGCCAAAGACGATGCCGACGCCGACGAACACATCATGCGCGATCGCTTCACCTTCAATCGCAAAACCGTGATGCGTGCCGCGCGTAACGTCGCCGTGCCGCAGCCGGACCACACGAAAAGCATCACATACAACAACGGCGGCAAATACACGCTGAACCTCAACGTGGTGGGCAAGGATACCCGCGAAAGCCATGAGACCACGGAGAAAATCGAAGTAGTGCTCGTACTGGACACGTCCGGATCGATGAACTACTGCATGGACGGAAGCCAAAGAAGATGCAACAAATCGAATCCGAAGCGGTTGACGGCGCTGAAAGAAGCGGCGACCAGCTTCATCGACGCCACCGAGACCACCAACGACACCATCCAGGACGAAAACAGCAAAGTGCGAATCGCCATCGCTCAATTCGGGCAGACATCCGGCGTGGTGAGTTCCCTGACCAGCGATACCGCCGCTCTGAAATCATCGGTGAGCAGGCTGTCCGCCAATGGCGCGACCCCTGCGGACAAAGGCATGGCCGCCGCGCAGACGGCATTGCTGCAGGCAAGGCCAGGCGCGAAGAAAATCGTCATTTTCTTCGCGGACGGTGTGCCGACCACGCAAAACACTTTTAGCACGAGAGTCGCCAATGACGCCGTGACAACCGCGCTCGCCATGAAATCGGCCGGCACGCTCATCTACAGCATCGGCATCTTCGAAGGCGCCAATCCGGAGCAGCAATCGTTCGGTAACAGGGAGAACGACCAAGCCAACCAGTTCATGCACGCCGTATCCAGCAACTATCCGAACGCCACCGCGTACGACAAAGCCAATTGGGTTACGGGCGGCAACCTCGGCTACTACAAGGCCACCAACAGCGCTGACGACCTGACGAAGATCTTCGACGACATCCAGAAGGAAATCACCACGGGAAGCGCCTACAGCGGCGTCTCGATCGTCGACGAGCTGTCCGAATACGCGCAGGTCGATGGCGTTGTCTGGAACATGGCCAGCATGCGGAACTTCGGCGGAGCGACCTACTACCGGGTGACCGGCGGCGTGACGCTCAACGTGACGAATCTGCCTTCGGGGGCTACGCCTCCAGTGCTGGAACGTGATTACACATTGTGGTACAGCGACGCCGGCAACGGCAAGATCCGCGTCGAATTCGCCGGCGATTACGAGCTGCTGCACAACGCGACCTACACGCTCTCGTACGGCATAGTGCCAACCGACAGCGCCTACGCGCGGGTCAATATGGTCGACGGCGGCATCAACTACGACGCGACCGGCGACGCGGGCACCGGCACGACTTCCGCAGGAAAGCCGGGCTTCCGATCGAACGCGTCGGCGCAGGTCTGTTACACCTTCGACAAGCAGTCCGCCTGCGCGGCCTACCAGCATCCCGTATTGCAGGTGCCGTCCGCCAACGTGGTCGTGACGAAACATTGGGAAGGCGGAATGCCGGCGAGTGGAGCCACATTGCGCATCGATTTCATGCAGGGCGGCGCATCGAAGCTGGGCAAAGACCTTTCCGAAGATGACGAGCTGCCTACCGGCGAATGGCAGTACACATTCCGTGGCGTGATGGCAGGCGACTACACCGTCACGGAAGGCAACATCGCCGGCTATCACGCGAAAGGCAACGTCACCTCAGTGCCGATCAGCATCACCAGAGCCGACATGTGGAGCGCGTTCGACAAGGGACAGACCGCCACCTACGAAGCCTCGTTCACCAACGTGAAAGAGACGGTGGCCGTGCTGCCGCTGTCCGGCGCATCGGAAGGACGGACCTGGCTGGTCGTGGCCGGCGTTACGGCACTGGTGCTGCTGCTTGCGGGCATCGTCGGACTGGCTTTGATCGGGCGCGGACGGCCGTGACGGAACTGCCGGACGGCAATCGCAATTCTCTGATCGCAATCCGGCAATCGCAATTTTTCAATCACAACTAAAGAACAGCACAATATACGAAACTTCCCATAAAACCAACCAATCGGCTGCGGTAACAAGGCCGACCAAACCAAGGAAGAGAGGTCTCTCATCATGAAGACGAGAAGGCTTTGTGCAGTAATCGCCGCGGCGGCAACGTTGCTGGGCGGTATGGCGTTCGGCACGGCCGGAGCGTATGCGGCCGGCAGCGCATCGATCGAAGTGCGGCATTCGCAGAAGGGGCATACCTACTCCGCGTACAAGTTCGCCTCTCTGACGGTGGACGGTGACGCCGTGCAGGTCGACACCGACGCCGATTGGGTGACTGCGGTGACCGACGCGGTGGCCGCCGCCAACAACAACATGGACCCCGTTGTCAGCATGCCCTCCGAATATGACAGCAATCCGGCCGCGTTCGCCGCAACCAAGACCGGCGATAACGACGCCGCCTGGTTCCGCACATTCGCGGCCTCGTTGGCGGTTGGCGATGGCGTCGTTGCCGACAAAACCGTTGCAGGCAACGGCGGTACGGCTGCCATCGGTTCGCTTGAAGAAGGCTGGTATCTCATCACCGATGTGGACAAGGACGGCGGTCGGGGAACCAATGCCATCGTCGCCACCACGCTGAACGGCGTGGCCGCCACATTCAAAGTGAAGGGCGATCCGGCAACCGGCCAGGGCAAGATCAACGCTGTCGGCATGTTTGTGGCCAAGAACGAGAACGAGCCCGACCAGCCGGGCAAGACGGCCGATACGATTACCACCACTGAAGGCGTGAGCATTGGGCAGACCGTCGCCTACACCATCACGCTGGATATTCCGAACGCGGCCGAAGGCTACGACAAGTATCCGTACTTCGTGAAGGACGTGGCATCCAAGGGCCTGACGGTCAACAAGGACTTCAAGGCCGTTGTTCGAGCCGCGGATGGCACGGAAACGAATATGCCGTTCACCTACGTGACCGTTCCGACCGTTGGAGCCGACGGCAAGACCACCACCGTGCTGGAATTCGGCTTGGCCAACAAGAGCGGCCAGCTGGTCATCACCTACACCGCCGTGGTCAACAAGGACATCATCGACATGGGCAACAAGGTTACCAACAAGGCGGCCGTGTCCCGTGACACCGAGGTGTGGAACACGCCGGTCGAATTCGACTCCTATACCGGGGGCTTCTCCTTCCACAAGTACGGTGTCGGAAGCGATGCCAATGGTCTCGCAGGAGCGAAGTTCCACGTGTTCGAGGGAACCGAGGTTTCGCAGACCCCGCTCAAGTTCATCAAGATTGTGGATGGCGAATACCGCCTTGCCGAAACGAACGAGAACGGCGCTGTCGCGGATGTGGAAACCACCACCGGCGACGTGAAAATCATGGGCTTGAAGTCCGGCAAGTACACGCTGAAGGAAACCGGATTCGCGAGCGGCTATGCGAAGAACTTTGTGCCGATCTTCACCGTCGAACTAGCTGTGAACCAGGAAACCGGCAAGTCGACCTTCAAGCTGGTCGGCGCCAACAACCTCGGTCTGGCAAGCAGGCTTGACGAGGGCATGTCCGACAAGGCAATCCAGGTCAAGAACGTGAAGAACGTCACGCAGCTGCCGCTCACCGGAGCAATGGGCACCGCGTTGTTCACCATCGCGGCCCTGGTAATGGCCGGAGCCGGACTGGCGCTCGTGCTGCGCTTCCGCGAATCCGATACGCCGATGGCGGTCTGAGCGGGCCAGCAGACAGGCAACGGGGCTTGTTCGGGCGGGTGAGTCGTTGAGCGATCAACGGTTCACCCGCTTTTGTTGTGACGAATACGGGTGATTTAGGGTTTAGTACCGCCTGAAATGGTTGGAAAAACGCCATTCGTACCGGTATGATGGAACACGAAGCGAACAACGAATCGGATTGCGGCCCTGCATCGCAAACACGTATCGCAAGCGCGCATCGCAAACCGAATCGCAAGCCGAACAGGGGAATGGCATGACGGAGGCCATTCGACTGCCGTGCGGTGGAAGGGAGCCGCCGCACGCCAAGCCGAAAGGGAACATCATGTGCAACGGTGGGGGAGCGTTCAGTCCGGAAGAAGTCGAATATCTGCGCTCGCTGCCGGTGGTGGCCGAAGCGACGTCGCGACGCATCACCTACACGGAATCGTTCAAACACAACTGCATGCGCCGGTACCATGCGGGCGAATCGCCGGTCGAACTGTTCCGCGAAGCCGGACTCGACCCATCGCTGATCGGCTATAAGCGCATCGAACGTTGTTTCGCGCGCTGGCGCAAGATTGCCTGCCGTATGGGCACGGACCGGCTGGTATCGGTTGATGGGAATGGTGGAGTGGTGCCATCGGCGTCGGCGGATGTGGCGCCGTCGGCGGAATCTGCGGAGGTTGCTCGATCTGAGGTATCGCAGCCGGTGCAGCCAACGCAAACGACGGAAACGCAAAGCAATGCGACGCTGCCCGCGCCGCGCAACGCAGCCGAAGTCCCGATTCTGTCGGGAGGTGACGTGCGCGACCTGCTCATCGCCCAGCAGGTGCGCCGCATCGACGAGCTGGAACGCGAGGTGGCGGCGTTGCGGGCGGAACTGCATCGCAAATAATCGCAAAAATCGTAAAAAATGCGAGCAATCGGCATCGTCCGCAAAGCGACGCATGTCGAGAACGGCGGGCGTGGCGAGCGGGTAGACTTGCGGGTATGAGAATCGCACGTTTTACGCATAATGATGTACCGCAGTACGCCTTCGTTCAGACCGACAAGAACGACGGCAAGGACTATCTCGTGGCCTTGAACGGCTATCCGCTGTCCGGCCAGGCCGTCGAGCCGACCGGCGAGCGCTATCCGGTGGATGGTGACGGCATTCGTCTGCTGGCTCCGGTGATTCCGTCGAAGGTGTACGGTTTGGCGAAGAATTATGAGGCGCATGCGCAGTTCATGCATGAGGCCGGTCATTCCGATATCAAGCATGCGCCGGAGGATATGGTGATTTTCACCAAGCCGAGCACGTCGGTGATTGGTCCGGATGATCCGATTGTGATTCCGCTGTGTTCGAATGATATGAATTTCGAGCCGGAGTTGGCTGTGGTGATGGGTCGTATCGCCAAGAATGTGCCGGTGGAGCAGGCCATGGATTATGTGCTGGGTTTCACGTGCGTGAATGATGTGACGTTGCGTGATCTGCAGGGCCTTGATCCGACGTGGACGCGTGCGAAGGGTTTTGATACGGCGTGCCCGTTGGGTCCGTGGATTGTGACGCGTGACGATGTGGATTGGAAGGATGCGAAGATTTCCTTCACGCTCAACGGTGAGGATGTGCCGATGGCGTCGGGTACCACGGCGAATCTGATTCACGGCATTCCTGAGCAGATCGCGGCGATTACGAGTTTCACCACGCTGCTGCCGGGCGATGTGATTATGACGGGTACGCCGAACGCGTCGGGTCATCTGGATCCGGGTGACGAGGCGATCGTGCACGTCGAGGGCATCGGCGATCTGCGCAACGTGGTGGTGCGCGGCTGATTTTCGGCTTGCTGGCGGACTTTGGATTAGGTGGGTTTGCAACGTTTCGTGATTTCGTTACGTTGCTGCCCGCCTTTTTCGTATGTATTGCGATTGCCGGTGAGCGCTGGTGATTGTCGGTGACTGCCGTCCTGTGTCGAAAGACGTTTTTGAGAAACGCAAAAAGTTGAGCGTGTGGGACTCAAGTTTTGGGAATATAATGGCGATGAAGTCGGTTGAGCATATCAGACAACGACATATGCGTCCGAACGCCGGCCCGGTATCGAAGGCCGGGCGGCCGGGCGCGAACCATGGAGGATGATATGGAACAGAAGTTCACGCAGATGGCGCAGGAAGCGCTTTCGGACGCCGTTCAGAACGCGGCGGCGCTGGGCAATCCGCAGGTGGACACCCTGCACCTGCTGGACGCGATGCTGCGTCAGGAAAACAGCATGGCCCGCGCGCTCATCGAAGCGGCAGGCGGCAACGCGCAAAACGTGAGCGCCGAAGTGCATCAGGCGATGCAATCGCTGCCGAGCGCCAGCGGATCGACCACAACGCAGCCGGACGTCAGCAGGCAGCTGTCGGCGGTGCTATCGCAAGCCGAAAAAGAAATGCAACGGAGGGGAGACGAGTACGTCACCGTCGACCTCATGCTGGTCGCAATCGCGGCCGCGAAACCTAATCAAAGCGCGGACATCTTGGAAAAGAACGGTCTTACCGCGGATAAGCTGCGTAACGCCCTGACCGCCGCGCGCGGCAGCGACCGCAAGGTGACCAGCGCCGACGCGGAAGGCTCGTATAAAGCTTTGGAGAAGTACTCCACCGATTTGACGGCCGCCGCGAAGGAAGGCAAGCTCGACCCGGTGATCGGCCGCGACCAGGAAATCCGCCGCGTCATCCAGATCCTGTCCCGCCGTACCAAGAACAATCCTGTGCTGATCGGCGAGCCTGGCGTCGGCAAAACCGCCGTCGTCGAAGGCCTGGCGCAGCGCATCGTCGCCGGCGACGTGCCGACCACCCTGCAGAACAAGAAGCTTATCTCGCTTGACCTGGGCTCCATGGTGGCTGGTTCCAAGTACCGTGGCGAATTCGAGGAACGTCTGAAGAGCGTGCTTGAGGAGATCAAGAAGGCCGACGGGCAGATCATCACCTTCATCGACGAGATCCACACCATCGTCGGCGCGGGCGCGGCCGAAGGCTCCATGGATGCGGGCAATATGCTCAAGCCCATGCTGGCCCGTGGCGAACTGCGCCTGATCGGCGCCACCACACTGGACGAATACCGTGAGAACATCGAAAAGGATCCGGCGCTCGAACGTCGTTTCCAGCAGGTGTTCGTCGGCGAGCCGAGCGTGGAGGACACCGTCGCCATCCTGCGCGGCATCGCGCCGAAGTATGAGGCCCACCACAAGGTGACCATCGGCGACGACGCGCTGGTCGCGGCGGCAACCCTGTCGAACCGCTACATTTCCGGACGCCAGCTGCCGGACAAGGCCATCGATCTGGTGGACGAGGCCGCAGCGCACCTGCGCATGGAACTCGACTCCTCGCCTGAGGAAATCGACGAACTGCGCCGCCAGGTGGACCGTCTCAAGATGGAGAAGTCGTACCTGCTGGGCAATCCGAAGAACGACAAGGCCGCGGAAAAGGCCGAAGCGGAACTGGACGACAGCGCCAAGGACCGTCTCGCCGATTTGAACCAGGAAATCGCCGACAAAAGCGAAAAGCTCAACGGGCTGAAAGCGCGTTGGGACGCCGAAAAGAACGGCCACAACCGTATCGGCGACCTGCGCAAGAAGCTCGACGAGCTGCGTACGCAAGCCGAAAAGTACGAGCGCGAAGGCGACCTGGCGAAATCGTCAGCCATCAACTACGGCGAAATCCCGGCCATCCAGAAGGAAATCGCCCAAGCCGAGAAGAACGAGGCGGAATCGGGCGGAGCCGACAATGCCAACGCCGACGTGCCGATGGTCCCCGACCGCGTCGACGCCGACTCCATCGCCGAAATCGTCTCCGACTGGACCGGCATCCCCGTGGGCCGTCTTATGCAGGGCGAAAACGAGAAGCTCCTGCACATGGAGGAGTACCTCGGCAAGCGCGTGATCGGCCAGAAGGAAGCCATCCAAGCGGTTTCCGACGCCGTGCGTCGCTCGCGTGCCGGCATCTCCGACCCGAACCGTCCGACCGGATCGTTCCTGTTCCTCGGCCCCACCGGCGTGGGCAAGACCGAACTGGCCAAGGCGCTCGCCGACTTCCTATTCGATGACGAGAAGGCCATGGTGCGCATCGACATGAGCGAATACATGGAGAAGGCCTCCGTGTCCCGCCTGATCGGCGCCGCGCCGGGCTACATCGGCTACGAAGAGGGTGGCCAGCTTACCGAAGCCGTGCGTCGCCGTCCGTATTCGGTGGTGCTGTTCGACGAGGTGGAGAAGGCCAATCCGGAAGTCTTCGACGTGCTGCTGCAGGTGCTTGACGACGGTCGCCTGACCGACGGCCAGGGCAGGACCGTGGACTTCAAGAACACGATTCTGATCATGACCTCCAACCTGGGCTCGCAGTTCCTCGTCAATCCCGACATGGACGCGGACGCCAAGAAGAAGGCCGTGATGGACGCCGTGCACATGCAGTTCAAGCCGGAATTCATCAACCGTCTGGACGAACTGGTCATGTTCCACCCGCTGACCCGCGAGGAGCTCGGCGGCATCGTGGACATTCAGGTCGCGCAGGTGTCCGCACGTCTGACCGACCGCCGCATCACGCTCGACGTGACCGATTCGGCGCGCGAATGGCTTGCCAACACCGGTTACGATCCGGCGTACGGCGCACGTCCGCTGCGTCGCCTGGTGCAGACCGAAGTCGGCGACCAGCTTGCCCGCATGCTGCTGGCCGGCGAAGTGCACGACGGCGACACCGTGCTGGTGGACCAGACCGGCGGCGACCACCTGGAGCTGTCCGCGTGGGCCGCGGACCAGCTGGAGGATATGGGCGAGGGGAAGACGGACGATTCCGCCGACGTCCCGAACCCGGCTGAGTGACGATTATCGATTGGTTGCCTGTCGGTCGTAAGCCTGCAATACCAGGCCTGCGACCGACAGCACGGTCGAACCGAGCAGTATGGCGATCGCCAGCTTCGGTTGCATGCCGAACGCCAGCCACAACGCGCACGCCCACACCGCGACCACCATCGTCACCGACGTGGTGATCTGCAGCACACGTACGCGGATCTCATGACCTACCACAGCGCGGAAGAGCAATTCTTCCGCGCTTTTTTCTTGCGTTGGCTCAGGGGATTTCGCTTGAGATCGCGCCGATTCTGTTGATTCTGTTGACTGTGCCGATTGCGCCTTTTCTGTTTCTGCCGTCTGCTGCGCGGTCATCGCGTGTTGCCGGACAAGCGTGCCAGCCAGCGAAAGCGTCGCGACCACGCCGACGAACGCGAAATACGGATCGCGCGAGCCGGCCGGGAAAATCCACGACACCACGCACAGCAGCAGGCTGTACGCGTAAACAATCGCCATGCCAAGCGAAACCAGCGAATCGCCGTTCGGACGTCGCCGCTGCAATGCGGGCAGGCCGCGGTGGTGAATCGGCGCCGCGCAATAGAACATGACCGGCGTGATGACGATGGCGTGCGGCCACGGATTCGTCAGCCAGCCCGGCATGGCGATTTTGGCCAGCGCCAGTAATGTGATGACGAACGTTGGAATGGTCAGGATAAGCGCGATGACGAGGCGCTTGCCGAGGTGGTCGGTGGGTTGTCCGTCGATGTCGGATGTCGATTCGCCGTCTGCCGTCACTTTGCCGTCTATCGTCACTCCACCATCGGTTGTGTGGGATGGGTCGGCAAATCCGCCGTCCGTCCGCAGCGGAATCGCCTGGCGTGCGTCCGAGCTTGGAAACAGCCGCAACAACGCCCAGGTGGCGATGGATGCGGCCACAATCGACACGGCCGCCAAAAACAGATCGAATCCCATAATGTCCCTTCGTGTTGGGCTGATGCATTTCGCGTTCGGCTGATTTCAGCATAGTGCACGGTTGTGTGGCATGCGGTCGGTCTTGCGAATGAATGTGGATGCGTGGATTGATGTGTTCCTGACGACGTGATACCATCGAACGTATGTTCGATAATCCTGTGTTTGTAGTGATATTGCTGGTGATCGTGGCCGCGCTCGGAGCGGCTGCGGGCTTCTTCGCGGGCCGTGCCAAAGGGCAGGATATGGCCCGTGGCGCGAAGGAATCCGACCTGAACGAGGCGAAGGCGCAGATCGAGGCGGACAAACAGGACATCAGCAATCTCAACGCGGCTGTTGTGCAATACCGTACGCAGGCGGAAGGATTCAGCCAACAGCTGACGTATCTCAAATCGCAATTGGCACAGGCCCAGCGTGCCGAGGAAATGCGCGTGGAACGTGAACGGCAGCGTGCCGCCGAAGAAGCGAACCGTCGTCAAGCCGAAAGCGAACGGAAACTGCAGGAGCAAAGCAAGGTGCTCTCCGCACTGGCTCCGGTGCAGAAGAACCTCGACGCCCTGCAGACGAAGGTCGCGCAAATCGAAGAGGGCCGCAAGCATGAGATGGGCGCGCTCGGCGAACAGCTCAAAGGTCTTGGCGAACAGCAGGCGCGATTGGATCGCGAGACGAGCGCCCTATCATCGGCATTGCGCAACAACAAGGTGCGTGGCGCGTGGGGCGAGGCGCAGCTGCGCAACATCGTGGAATCGGCGGGTCTGTTGGAACATGTCGATTTCGACACCCAGGTTGTGGTCACCGACGCCGATGGACATACGCAACGGCCGGATATGATCATCCACATGCCGGGCGGCAAAACCATTCCGATCGACGCGAAAGCGCCATACGCCGACTACCAGCGCGCATGCGAGATTCCAGACACCGCCTCACCGGAGGAACTGGCCCGCAAGAACGAGCTGCTGCATTCCCATGCCAAAGCGGTACGAGACCATGTGAAGACCCTGGGAGACAAAGCCTACTGGAACGCGTTCAGCGATGCTCCGGATTTCGTGATCGCGTTCATCCCCAACGAATCGTTGCTGCAGGCCGCATTGGAAACCGACCCGACACTGATGGACGACGCATTCGCGCAGAAAGTCGCGCTGACCTCGCCGATCACCCTATGGGCGGTGCTCAAATCCGTGGCATACGCATGGCAGCAGCAAAGCCTGACCGATGACGCGAAAATGCTGTTCGACCTGTCCCGAGAGCTGTACGAACGGTTTGCAGTATTGGGGGAGCGGGCCACCAAACTGGGTTCCGCCATCACCAAAACGGTCGGCGCATACAACTCGTTCGCCGCGTCGCTCGAATCGCGCGTGCTGGTCACCGCGCGCAAACTGCAACGCGTCGACCAAAGCAAGGTCATCGGCACCGTCGACATGATCGCGCCCGAAAAAGGGGATATCCGCGAGTTGTCCGCTCCCGAGACCAACGCCGAATAACCATGTTTATCGCTCATAAATCACCCATACCGCACGGTGAATGACGAGCCGAAAGGATAGGCTGGAACCATGACCGAAGAGAACACTTTCCGCAAGACGACACCGGTTCCGACGCATGATTCCGCTGCGGGCCAGTCTGTTTCCGCTTCGACGGAATCCACCGTCGATTTCGCCATGCTCGAACCTCGCGACCAGCTCAAGACGCTGCTGCAGGCCGAAATGAAGGACAAGCCTTTCTCGGAACTCTCCTCCGTGCTGTTCGACCATCGTGGAGCCTCCATCGTCGGCCATATCCTGCTCGACACGTTGGAGGAAGCCGGCTATTCCGTCGACGATTTCGACGCGGTCGGCGCATTGACCGCCGCGGCCGTGCCGCTGGTCTCCGCCATGATCCAGGCCGCCGCCTCCCGTGGTGAGGATTTGGACGGTTTCGTCATGGACTTCGTCTATCCGTCCATCAAGGGTCCGTCGATTGCCGGCAAACGCGTGGTGCTGATCGACTCCTGGCTGTCTGAAAAATCGTATGTGCAGACCTCATCGCTGGTCACCCTGCGCAACGGCAACGAGCTGAGCCTCGACTTCTCCGTGGTGGAGAACGAAGGCGCCAAAGTGCTGGCCGTTGCCTCGCTGATCGGCGGTGTCGACATGGTCGACCCGACCATCAAGGTCATCAACCCGGTCGCTTCGGAGGAATCCGAACTGCCGTTCGTCGAAGTGTTCAAGGAATCCGAACTCCACTGAACACCGAGTTTCCCGCCGACCGACCGCAAACATATATGCCGTTGACGTCGTCGAATGTGCGATGACAAGCATGATGATGCATACGGATGCGCGGGCCTTTGACATATTTGTATTGCTGTTCCTATGAAGGGGAGAACGTGCACGATCCCAATCCCATCGATGTTGCCGCACAGGCATCCGGCGAACCGACGTTCCGCGAGGTCGGCGTAGGACCGTGGTCGCAAACCCATCCAGGCGAACCACGCCCGGACGATGCGTCATCCCCCAATTACGACATCCGCTTCGACTCCACCCTGCTCGACGAAGGCGACCGCCGCAACGTGCTCGACCGCTACCGCTACTGGACGGTCGCGGCCATCAAAGCCGACCTGGACTCCCGCGGGCGCCACGATTTCGAAGTCGCCGTGGAGAACTGGACCCACGATTTCAACATCGGCTCCATGGTGCGCACCGCCAACGCGTTCCAAGCGCGCCGCGTGCACATCGTCGGCCCGCACAAATGGAATCGCAAGGGCGCGCTCATGACGGAGCTGTACCAGCACGTCGAAAACCATCCATCCATAACGGAACTTGTCGAATGTTGGAAACTGCGCGTCGCCGGCGAAATCGCCGCCGCCCAATCGCAAGCCGCCGCCATCGCCTTCCATATGCGTGGCTCCGCAGCCGCGACGGACGGCACTTCCGGCACTGCCCCGAACACAAGCGAAACCATGGCCCAACTGGAAGCCTTGGACGCGAAAATAGCAGAACTGCAAGCCGCCCGCGTCATCGCGCTCGACATCATTCCCGGCGCGGTGCCCATGGAAACCTACCATTTCCCCAAACGCTGCCTCATGCTTTTCGGCGCGGAAGGCCCGGGCCTGTCCGAAAAAGCGCTCGAACTGGCCGATGACGTGGTCTACATCTCCCAATTCGGCTCGGTCCGTTCCATCAACGCCGGCGCCGCCGCCGCGGTCTCCATGCACGCCTGGATCGCCCAGCACGCCGCGCCGCAAGCCTGATCGCGCCATCGGCACGCGGCAAGAAAAGCCGTTAAGCGTCGCTTTGCCGCAATAGCGGATGCGTGCTCGCCGACCAGGCGACGGAACGGCCGTCGAACGGATGGCGGCCAGTCGCGGCCGGGTTGCGAACGGGGCACGAAATAGGGCACACGCTCGTCACACAGACGCGTTACTGTTAGGGTCATGCCTACTTTCACCAAAGAAGAAATCGTGCATTTGGGCGATCTGGCCCGAATCGCACTCACGGACGAGGAAATCACCCGTCTGCAGGGCGATCTGAACGTCATCGCCGAATCCATCAACAAGGTCCAGGAAGTCGCCACCGACGACGTGGAACCGACCGCGAACCCGGTCCCGCTGGAAGCCTACCTGCGTCCGGACGTACCCGAGACCCCGCTGACCCAGGCCGAAGCCACCGCAGGCGCCCCGGTCTCCGAGGCCGGCATGTTCGTCGCACCGCGCATTCTGGGACAGGAGTGATATGAGCACCACCGAACTCGTCAAGCTTTCCGCCGCCGAGATGGCGGCCAAGATCAAGGCCAAGGAAGTTTCCAGCCGTGAGCTGGTCGAAGCCCACCTTGCGGTCATCGAATCCGCCGAACCGAGCGTCAAGGCCTTCCTGAAGGTCTCCGCCGACCAGGCCCTCGAACAGGCCGACGCCTTCGACGCCAAGTCCGATGAGGACAAGGCGCAGATGCCGGAACTCGCCGGCGTGCCAATCGCCATCAAGGACATGATCGTCACCAAGGGCATCGGAACCACCGCCGCATCCAAGATCCTCGAAGGCTGGGTGCCGCCGTACGACGCCACCGTCATCGAGAAGCTCAAGGCCGCGGGCATGCCGCTGTTGGGCAAGACCAACCTCGATGAATTCGCGCAAGGCTCCTCCACCGAGCACTCCGCCTACCAGACCACCCACAATCCGTGGGATACCGAGCGCGTGCCGGGCGGTTCCGGCGGCGGTTCCGCAGCCGCAGTGGCCGCATTCGAAGCTCCGCTCGCCCTGGGTACCGACACCGGCGGCTCCATCCGCCAGCCGGGTTCGCTGACCGGTACCGTCGGCGTCAAGCCGACCTACGGCGGCGTCTCCCGTTTCGGCGCTATCGCCATGGCCTCCTCGCTCGACCAGATCGGCCCGTGCTCCCGTACGGTGCTCGACTCGGCCCTGCTGCAGGAAGTGATCGGCGGACACGACAAGCGCGATTCCACCTCCATTCCGGAAGGCCCGCGTCCGATGGTCGCCGCAGCCCGCGAAGGCATGAAGCGCGATCTGAAGGGCCTCAAGGTCGGCCTGATCAAGGAGCTCGGCGGCGAAGGCTTCCAGCCGGGCGTCATGGCCCGCTTCAACGAAGGCGTCAAGAAGCTTGAGGAAATGGGCGCGGAGGTCATCGAAGTGTCCCTGCCGCACCTGCCGTACTCCCTCGGCGCCTACTACATCATCATGCCGTCCGAGGTCAGCTCCAACCTGGCCCGTTACGATGGCATGCGCTACGGCCTGCGCGTCATGCCGCCGGCAGGCGTTCCGCAGACCGCCGCCAACATGATGGCCTACACCCGTGAGGCCGGCTTCGGCGACGAAGTCAAGCGTCGTATCATCCTCGGCACCTACGCCCTGTCCGCCGGCTACTACGATGCCTGGTACGGCTCCGCGCAGAAAGTCCGCACCCTGATCATCGACGACTTCAAGAAGGCCTTCGAAAAGGTCGACGTGCTCGTCGGCCCGACCAGCCCGGTCACCGCCTTCAAGTTCGGCGAGAAGACCGAGGACCCGATGGCCATGTACGCCATCGACATCACCACCATTCCGGCCAACCTCGCCGGCGTGCCGGCAATGAGCATCCCGGCCGGCCTGAGCGACGACGGCCTGCCGGTCGGCTTCCAGTTCCTCGCCCCGCAGCAGCGCGACGAGGTCATGTACAAGCCCGCCGCCGCCCTCGAAGCGGCCCTCGAGGAAAGCTGGAACGGCCCGATCTGGCAGTCCCTGAAGACCCCGTGGCTCGACGGACTGGACAAGTAGGAAGCATCGGAGGAAAGAAAACAAAATGGCTGAAAAGTTGATGAAGTACGCCGATGCCGTCAAGAAGTTCGACCCGGTCATCGGCCTGGAAACCCACGTGGAGCTATCCACCACCACGAAGCTGTTCTGCCCGGCCGAAGTCCACTTCGGCGGCGAGCCGAACACCCAGCTCACCCCGGTGAGCCTCGGCCTGCCGGGCTCCCTGCCGGTGGTCAACAAGACCGCCGTCGATTACGCGATCAAGCTGGGTCTCGCCCTGCACTGCGAAATCGCCGAATGGAGCCAGTTCGCCCGTAAGAACTACTTCTACCCGGACATGCCGCGCGATTACCAGATCTCGCAGTATGACAAGCCGACCAACGGCAACGGCTACCTCGACGTGGAGCTTGAGGACGGCACCATCTTCCGTGTGCCGATCGAGCGCGCCCACATCGAAGACGACGCCGGCAAGAACACCCACGTCGGTGGCGCTGACGGCCGTATCGAAGGCGCCGATCACTCGCTGGTCGACTACAACCGCGCCGGCGTGCCGCTGATCGAAATCGTGACCAAGCCGATCGAAGGCGCAGGAGACCGCGCCCCCGAAATCGCAGGCGCCTACATGCGCGCCATCCGCGACATCGTGCGTGCGCTGAACATCTCCCATGCCCGCATGGAGCAGGGCAACATGCGCGCCGACGTGAACGTGTCGCTGCGCAACAGCCCGTCCGATCCGTTCGGCACCCGTTCCGAAACCAAGAACGTGAACTCGTTCCGTGGCATCGAGAAGACTATCCAGTACGAGATCCGCCGCCAGGCCGCCATCCTTTCCGAAGGCGGCGAGATTCTGCAGGAGACCCGTCACTGGGACGAGGCCTCGCAGACCACCGCCGGCGGCCGCGTGAAGTCCGACGCCGACGACTACCGTTACTTCCCGGATCCGGATCTGGTGATGCTGCACATCACCAAGGAGCACATCGAGGAGATGAAGGCCCAGATGCCGGAAATGCCTCGTGAGCGCCGCAACCGCCTGAAGGGCGAGTGGGGCTTCAACGATCTGGAGATGCGCGACGTGCTCAACGCCGACGCTCTGGACCTGCTCGAGGACACCGTCAAGGCCGGCGCTTCCGCCTCGGGCGCCAAGAAGTGGTGGCTGGGCGAGCTGTCCCGCGAAGCCAACAACAAGGGCGTGAGCCTTGAAGAGCTGCCGATCACCCCGGCCGACGTCGCCGAGGTCGAGAAGCTCATCGCCGACGGCAAGCTCAACGACAAGCTCGCCAAGCAGACCGTCGCAGGCGTGCTCGCCGGCGAAGGCACTCCGGACGAGGTCGTCAAGAAGCACGGCTTCCAGGTCGTTTCCGACGACGGCGCGCTCGAAAAGGCCGTCGACGAGGCACTCGCGGCCAACCCGGACATCGTCGAGAAGCTCAAGAGCGGCAACATGAAGCCGATGGGCGCGATTATCGGCGCTGTCATGCGCGCCACCCGCGGCCAGGCCGACGCGAAGGCCGTCACCAAGATCGTGATGGGCAAGATCAAGTGACATTCCGGCGATTGCCGAACGTTGCCTGATTGATGGCATCGAAAGGCGTGCGTTTTTGCGATGAGAGGAATCGTAAAAACGCACGCCTTTCTGCATTTTGTTGCTTTTTATCTGCTTTTACATGCCTTTTCGTACGATTCACGCGTCGGCTGGGGAGGTTTCACGGGGATTTTGCCTAACAAAACTCCCAGCTGGCGTTCAGTCGGGTACAATACCGTCGGTATGGGTGCGGCGAGGGACCGCGCCGAGAAACATAGGAAACGATAATCATGTCAGAGTACGCTGAAACCACAGCGAAGGAACAGACGACGGACCAGCGGGCGAGGGAGCTGCCGGAACGCATCGTCATTCCGCCCATCAAGGGCGAGATGGTGCACTTGCGCCCCGCCACCATCGACGACATCGCACGCATGGAGGTCATTGAGGCGTACGTCGGCGCATCCGGCATCACCGGCAAGGACCGCGTGGCCGAACGTGGCGCTGTGAACGCGTGGGTGCGTCGTTCCGTGGCATGGTCCAATGGCGAAAAATCGAACGAATCCGGCGTGGGGGATCCGGAATCTCGTCGTACCATCGCATGGTCCATCGTCACCGAAGCCGACCATGACGGCGACGGCGAGCTTGACGCGGCCTCTTCCGACAACGTGATCGGCATGATCTTCCTCATCGACATCGACGGCTGGGCACGTTCCGCCCGCATCCAAGTGGTGCTCGGCAAGGACTACCGCGGCCGCGGCTACTCGCGAGACATCATGCCCCGCGTGATGACGTACGGCTTCGCGCCGGAACCGGCGGGCCTCGGCATGCACCGCATTTGGGTGGCCGTGCCGGAACAGAACACGCGTTCCGCATCCGTCTACCAGTCGCTCGGCTTCGTGCCGTCCGGCCGTTCGCGCGATGCCCTGTGGAACGCGTCGGAGAACCGTTACCAGGACCTCATCGTCATGGACACGCTCGTCGACGAATTCGACCCGATCCGCTCGCTCGACGCGTTCGGCATGCACGTGATCGAAGACAATCCGGGCGTCAAGGAGGCGTTGAGCGCCCGCGAACACTCGATCGCCATCCAACTCAACTCCGTACATAAGGGCGATGCGGACGATGCCGCAGCGGCAGGCCAGAGTGGAGACACGGCGCAGACCTCCGCCGACGAGACGTCTGCCGCGCCATCGCAGGAATCGCAGCCGAACGAAGCATCCGGAACGGCGAAGACGGACCAGAAGGCCGGCGATGCCGACAACAACTGGCCGTACAGCTCGGATGAGCGCAAAACCTCGAAGGATGCTTGGTGGCGCACGCTTGGACGTGGCCGCAAGCGCGACACGGAAGGCAGACGATGAGCGCCGAGGACCTCGACAACTACGAAACCGACGCCGAGCTGTCCCTATACAAGGAATACCGCGACGTCATCAAACTGTTCACCTACGTTGTGGAGACCGAGCGCCGCTTCTATCTGGCCAACAAGGTCGATTTCAACGTGCGTTCCGCCGGCCAGGACGTCTACTTCGACGTGCGGCTGACCGACGCGTGGGTGTGGGACGTCTACCGTTCCAGCCGTTTCGTCAAGAACGTGCGCATCGTCACGTTCAAGGACGTGAACGTCGAGGAAGTGCAGAAAACCGACATCGACATTCCCGACAGCATGTAGCGGACCTACGGAAAACCAGTCTTCGGCGGAAGCCGTACGGCTGGTTTTCCTTCTATCAGGGCGATTGCTGTCGGACTTGGCGGTGATTTTGTGTGCATGCGCACAGGTGCGCTGTGCGTTTCCCTACCTTCGGGTAGAATATCTTCGATTTTGTTTGTAAGGAGACTTCAAAGTGACGCAAAAGCAATCCGTGGTCATCATCGGTGGCGGCCCTGCCGGCCTGACTGCCGCTTGGGAGCTCGTCAAGGACGGTGGCTCCGAACAGTACGACGTGACCGTGCTGGAAGCCACCCGCGAATTCGGCGGCATCTCCCGCACCGTCAAGCATGACGGCAATCGTATGGATATCGGCGGCCACCGCTTCTTCTCGAAGGACGACCGCATCATGGACTGGTGGAAGGACGTTCTGCCGCTGCAGGGCGCACCCAGCTATGATGACAAGAAGCTCCACCGCGAGCATGATATGGAGCCGGGCGGCCCGGATCCGGAAATCGAAGACAAGGTGATGCTCAAGCGCCACCGCGTGTCCCGCATCTACTGGAACCGCCACTTCCTCGACTACCCGATTTCCCTGAGCGCCAACACCCTGAAGGCCATGGGCTTCAAGCTCACCATGGTCGCCGGCTTCAGCTACCTGAAGTCCATGGTGCACAAGCTGCCGGAAACCAACCTGGAGAACTTCTACATCAACCGTTTCGGCCGTAAGCTCTACTCCATGTTCTTCGAGGGCTACACCGAGAAGCTGTGGGGCCGTCACCCGTCCGAAATCTCCGCCGACTGGGGTGCGCAGCGCGTCAAGGGCCTGAGCATCATGGGCGTGCTGAAGAACGCCTTCCAGAAGCTCCTGCCGAAGAAGCGCGACAACTCCGAAGTCGAAACCTCCCTCATCGAGGAATTCTGGTATCCGAAGCTTGGCCCGGGCCAGCTGTGGGAAACCGTCGAATCCAACTGCGAAGCCGCCGGCGTGAAGGTCATCACCGACGCCAATGTGGTGGAAATTCGCCAGAAGGACGGCAAGATCGCATCCGTCGTATACGAGGATTCCGAAGGCAACCGCACCGAAATGGCCGCGGACGACTTCATTTCCTCCATGCCGGTCAAGGACCTTGTCAACGCCGTGGACGCCTCCGACCAGCCGGCTCCGAAGGATATGACCGAAATCGCCAACGGCCTGCCGTACCGCGATTTCGTCACCGTCGGCCTGCTCGTCAAGCACCTGCGCCTGACCAACACCACCGACATTCCGACCCTCGGCAACCCGCCGATCGTGCCGGATTGCTGGATTTACGTGCAGGATCCGGGCTACAAGGTCGGCCGTCTGCAGATCTTCAACAACTGGAGCCCGTACCTGGTCAAGGACGTCGACAACACCGTGTGGATCGGCCTCGAATACTTCTGCGAGGAAGGCGACTCCTTCTGGAACATGACCGACGAGGAAGCCACCAAGTTCGCCATCCAGGAGCTCACCCGCATGCAGGTCATCAACGGCCCGCAGGACGTGCTCGACTCCCACCGCGAACGCGTCAAGAAGGCTTACCCGGCCTACTTCGACACCTACGACCGCATGCCCGAACTCGTCGACTACCTCGACTCCTTCGGCAACCTGTACTGCGTTGGCCGTAACGGACAGCACCGTTACAACAACATGGACCACTCCATGGCCACCGCCATCGAAGCCGTCAAGGACATCAAGAGCGGCGAAACGTCGAAAGACAACGTGTGGTCGGTCAACACTGACAAGTCCTACCACGAAGAAAAGTAGAAAAATAAATAACGCGTGCGCATACGCCCTTTCTCCGGCGCTCGACGTACCTTTGTACGCCTTCGGCCTCAGACGGGCGTCTTCGCACGCGTTATTTATTTTTCGCAGCGTAACTTTGATCAAGCCCATGCTTTTTGGCATGGGCTTTTTCATTGCGATTTTTATTGCGATTGCGCGGTGCGCGAACCGCACGGGCGGACCGCGCGTGCCCGCTTTGCGTTGGTCTGGGTTGCGTTGTATGGTTAGGACAGTTCGAAAACCGCGATGTTTCGCGGCGGACTTTTCATTCGACGGAAATTTTCCGCAATTCTTTTTTGCAGCTGTCGCGGGCGCATGCCTGTGGAAGCCAAGGAAAGGCAACTACCAGTGGCAACAAGCCCTAATCTCGATGATATGAAACTGCCCGAGCTCAAGGAGCTCGCCAAGCAGATGGGACTTCGTGGTGTCTCCACCATGCGCAAGACCGAACTGATCGCAACACTTCAAGCCGCCCGTTCCGGCGGCCAGGCTCCGGCCGGCGTCACCGTGCGCGCGCCAAAGTCCGCTCCCGCCGCAGACGCTGAGGTCAAATCGGCAAAGGACAAGAAGGCCGATGAAGCCAAGCAGGAGGAACGCCCCGTCCGTGCCAAGCAGGCCAAGTCCGCGGAATCCTCCGAAGTCGCGGATGCCGTGGCAGCGGTGGACGCGTTGAAGCCGAACGATGAAGCGCCGAAGCGTCGTCGCCATCGTGACGCCGAAGCCGGCGCCGACCTGCTCGCCGAACTGGGCCTTGACGATGCCGCTCCGAAGCAGGATGACCGCCGTCGCCGTCGTGATGACGACCGTAGGGACGATTTCGAGCCGCGTCGCCGCCGTCGCGTGGCGGACGGGCCGAAGAGCGAAGACGTCGTGCGCGACCTTGATGACATCCTCGCCACGCTGCCGTCGCAGGAAGACGCCGACGATGATAAGCGTCGCGACGAGACCGAAGACAACGAATACCGTCACAGCCGTGGACGCAACGATCGCCGTGGCCGCCGTATGCGTGGCCGTGACCGCGATTACGACGAGCGTGACGAGCGTCGCGGCAGGGGCGATCGCAATGATCGCAACGACCGTAACGATCGCGCCGACCGCATGGACCGCAACGCCGACCGCGACCAGCGCAACGATCGTATGGATCGCACCGACCGCGACCAGCATCGCGACGAGCCGAAGGAAGACCTCGTGCCGGTCGCCGGCATCGTCGACGTGCTCGACTCCTACGCGTTCGTGCGTACGTCCGGCTACCTGCCGGGACCGAACGACGTGTATGTCTCCATGGGCCAGGTCAAGAAGTACGGCCTGCGCAAGGGCGACGCCGTGCACGGCTCCATCCGCGCCCCGCGTGAAGGCGAACGTCGCAACCAGCGTCAGAAGTTCGTGCCGCTGCAGTCCATCGACTCCATCAACGGCATGAGCGTCGAGGAAGCGCAGCATCGTCCGCAGTTCAGCAAGCTCACCCCGCTGTATCCGCAGGAACGCCTGAAGCAGGAGACCACGCCGAACAAGCTCACCGGCCGCCTCATCGACATCGTGGCGCCGATCGGCAAGGGCCAGCGTGGCCTGATCGTGTCCCCGCCGAAGGCCGGCAAGACCATCACCCTGCAGAACATCGCCAACGCGATCGCCACCAACAATCCGGAAGTCCACCTGATGGTCGTCCTCGTGGACGAACGTCCGGAGGAAGTCACCGACATGGAACGCACGGTGCAGGGCGAGGTCATCTCCTCCACCTTCGACCGTCCGGCCTCCGACCACACCACCGTCGCCGAACTGGCCATCGAACGCGCCAAGCGTCTCGTGGAGCTCGGCCAGGACGTGGTGGTGCTGCTCGACTCCATGACCCGTCTGGCCCGCGCCTACAACATCGCCGCGCCGGCCTCCGGCCGCATCCTGTCCGGTGGTGTGGACGCGCAGGCGCTGTACCCGCCGAAGAAGTTCTTCGGCGCCGCCCGCAACATCGAAAACGGCGGCTCCCTGACCATCATCTCCTCCGCGCTGGTGGAAACCGGTTCCAAGATGGACGAGGTGATCTTCGAGGAATTCAAGGGCACCGGCAACATGGAACTGCGCCTGAGCCGTGAGCTCGCCGACAAGCGCCTGTTCCCGGCCATCGACGTGAACGCCTCCGGCACCCGCCGCGAGGAGCTCATCACCGATCCGCAGGAACTGCCGATCATCTACCGTCTGCGTCGCCTGCTGGGCGGCCTCGAGCCGGAACAGGCCTACCAGACGCTCGTGCCACGCCTGAAGAAGACAGCGACCAACCGCGATTTCATGGCGTCGCTCATCCAGCAGAGCGGCAACGCCACCAACGGCAACTGAGTCGTCGGCTGCAAGCGAATCTGAAGGTTTGAGGGGCTGCATGGCAGTCGCCGTGTAGCCCCTTTCCTATGCGTACGTTTCGACGAATTTCGTGAAATTGGCCACTTTTTGGACAACGTTGTCAATTAAAAAATAGGTAAAAATACGACGAGAAAAGATAAATGGGAAAAATATATATATGGTCGATATGGGGGTATGAGCTAAATAAAACAAAGATATTTCATGACAGCGTTGCGCCGTCCGGATAAACTGCGGCGATTCCGCGACGGTATGTGCGCGGTAGTGGGTATGGTAAGGAAGAAAAAGAACATGGAACTGCAGTGGGGACGGTCGATTGCGGCCGGTGCAGTGGATTGTTGGAAAAGGGGTATGAATGACCAACAGTGACAATGGTCCGGTAGACGCACGTACGGTTGCGAGCCAGCTCGACGCGACCGATGGCGTAATCCTCGACATGCTTGAAAAGGATGGCCGAGCCACGCTGTCCCACCTTTCCGAGGCGACAGGCCTGTCCGTGTCCGCCGTGCAGTCGCGCGTGCAGAAGCTTGAGCGTCGCGGCGTGATCCGCGGCTACAAGGCGGTTATCGACGACGAGCGCCGCGGCCTTGCGGTGAACGCCTACATCGCGGTCACGCCCATCGATTACTCCCAGGAAGCCGAGATTCCAGACAAGCTCAAAAACATCGACGGCATCATGTCCTGCGATTCCGTCGCCGGTTCGCCCAGCTTCATGCTCACCGTTCGCGTCGAATCGCCCAGCAAGCTCGAAGAGCTGTTGAACCTCATCCATCGCACGGTGTCGGTCAGCACCGAAACCACCATCGTGCTGCAGCGTTACTTCGCGAAGTGACCGCTGTTCGGCAGATGCCGCGGTAGGGTGCGCGGTAAGCTTATACCCATGAGCGACAGCGAACATGACTGGCTTCGGCCAGAAGAAGAAACCGAATCCGAAACCATCATCGACGCGCGCACCGCGCAGAACAACCCCGAAGTGGCCGATGTGGTGGCTAAAATCGCCTCGCTGCGCCAATCGATAGACAACGTCGACACCGCCATCGTCTCGCTGCTGGCGGAACGGTTCAAATACACGTCGCAGGTGGGTGTGCTCAAGGCGCGTGCGGGCTTCGCGCCGGCCGATTACCAGCGTGAACATGCCCAGATCGAGCGTCTGCATCGCATTGCCGACGAAGCCGGACTGGATCCGGAAATCGCCGAAATGTACCGCGAATTCGTGGTGACCGAGGCCAAGCGCCGCCACAAGCGCATCGCCGTAAACGGGGGAGACCCGGGCGTACTCGACGTTTTCGCCTGAGCCGTCCGTTTTCCGCGCGCCCCGCGCGAACGTCCATTGCCGACGGGCATGCCGGGCACTACATTAAATGCCTTGGAAAGTTGTTTCGATTGCGATTGAGAGGTCCGGCATGCGCCACGCCACCGCGAACCGTCCATCCGGTGCCCGACGCCCGCTTGCCGCGGCGATCGCGGTCGCCGTCATCACCGCCGCTCCCGTCGCGGCAGTCGGCGTGAACGACGCGATATCGGCTTTGCAGCAGAATGGGCAGTACGCGGCCGATGCATCGCATGATGACGTGATGAGCGCCTACATCTCCATCGACAAACCAGGCCGCCTTTTCCTGACCAACAGCGGATCCTCCACGTCGAAACGCGTTCCCAAAGGCGTTGTCGCATTGCCGTGGAAAATATCCGCCTCCTTCACCCTCAACGGGCCCGACGTAAGCGTTTCCGACGTTTCCGGCGCTCCCGGCATGATCGGCATACGCATCGCCCTGCATGCCACGAAACCCGACGTGACCGCCAATCTGACGCCAATCGTCGCCTTCACCATTCCCGGACGCGTCGGCAGTGACGTGACCGCCGATGACGGCGTGCTCGTCTCATCCGACAACACCTCGACCCTGGTGGCTGCGGTCGGCAAACCGGGCGAGGACCTGACCTTCAACGCCTACGTGACGGCGAAGCACTTCACCATGAGCTCACTGTCCATCGCCGCGGTGGAAGGCAACGTTCAGCAATCACTGCCTGACCTGACCAAGCGCGCAACCACCTTGGTGGACGGTCTGACCAACGTCGGCTCGCAACGCAACCGCAAGCTCATCGCCCAACTGGAACAGCTCAGAGACAACGAGAAAGCGCTTGCCAAACAGACCATCGCCGTACGTTCCAAAGCGCACGATCAGGCGTTCGACGGCTACATCGACGCGTACGTGGGCTCATACACCACGCATCTGTCCGGTTCGATCGGCAACGCCACACAGCTTCCCGCCATTCTCGGCACCGCGTCCGAACTGAACGGCGATACCTCCGTAGCTAAATCCGTGGCAGACCTGGCCAACGCCGTCAACGACGTGAGCGCCGCATACCGGCATATCGGCGCGGCCGACGCCGTCGACGAGGTGATTCGCACCATCGAACAGCGTGGCACATCCGGCTTGGTGAACGAGCTCACCAAGCGCGCCGGCGAGGAACAACAGCGCGGCTCCAAAGACTACAGTGCCGGCCAATCGCAGCTGTCCGCGGCCATGATCCCGTATTCGATGGATTTCACCGACGCATACACGGCTCGGCTTAAGGAACTGGGCGCCACCGCAGGCACGGCTGGCAGCTACGAAACCCAGGCGATCGCCGACGTGCGTGTCGGCATCAAAGACAATGAGAAGCTCAAAACCGCGTCCGACAAGGTGTCCGCGGCGATGACCGCGTTGGCGGACGCCAGCGAGCACACCGGACAGGCCAGCGCATTCCACCAGATCGTGCTGCGATTCGCCGACCAGCTGGATTCGGATGACGACACGTCCGAATCGGGCGCTGCCGATGACGCTTCTGTGCTGGACACGTTGCGTTCCGCCTCCGCCAGCCAATCGTTGTGCGCGAAAGCCGAGAAACGGCGGTCCCGTGCGCAACGCAAGGCCGAACGCGCGCAGGCGAAGAACAACACCGCCGATTCGACCAGCTTGGTCGATGACAAGAACGCCATCAGCATGAATGATGTGATGAGCTACGCGGGCGGACTACGCCCGTCGTTCGGCGCCGCAGCGGACACCACGTCGAAGAATGTGGCGAAAGTCGGGGGAGTGGACGGCTCTTCGAAGAACAGCGGTGGCGATTCGTCCGACGGTTCGGCGGATTCGTCCGCCAGCTCGCTACCAATTACCGGCTATGGCTTGGCGAAAACCGGTTTCACGCCGGATAATGGCGATTTGATTGACGAGACGGTCGAATTGGCCGCCGCTGCGGAAGTTTTCGACGATGTGCTGCAGGCTGGATTGGGTGGGAACGGTTCCGGAAATTCGTCCGCTGGCCCGCAGTACCTCCTGTCCGTTCCGGTGCTGTAGAGCACGCGGTTTGTGCGATGCGCTAAATCCGATAGTGCTCCGTCGCTTACGTGGTACGTTTCGGGGTTTTTGATTGCGATTTCCGCCTCCGCTTGTGCCTTCGTTGAGATTACGCCCATAAAAACCATTTTTCGCGTACGGGTTTGTGCGCAGGGGCAGGAATGTACGCTGAGAACAGCCGAGAACGGGATAAGGACGGTTCTATGCGCGCACGTCTTGCGATTTAGGGCGATTCTGCACGGACGTGAGCAAAAGGGGATATGATTTCGACCGTTTTGCCTGCGATTTATACCCCTTTTCGCTCACGAAAGCATTTTTCCCGCGATTTTGACTGAATATGAGCAAAAGGGGGCACGGTTAGTTGCAGACAGTGACGGGATATGCGAGGGGCCTCTCCTTCATGCAAAGGAAAGGCCCCTCGTATGTGGGTGAAGTGAGCGGCTGCGCTACAAAAGCCGCTGGCGGCTCACCTCAGAGACTCACTTCTTCGATTTCTTGGCCGGCGGTTCGCCTAGCTCGCTTTCGGCGACCGTCACATCGGCGGCCTCGTCCTCACCCTCGGCGGCAGCCGGTGCGGTGAAGGCGATCGGTCCGGTCACGCGACCAGCTTCGGCGATATCGCCCAGCGCGGCCTCGATGGACCCGCGCACATCGTTGGCAACGGCAAGCGTCACAGACAAGATCGGGGTCTTCATCGAAACCTTGGCCTTCGACTTGATGCCACGCAGCGCGGCCAGAGCCTCACCGGCATGAGCAAGCAGATCGGCGGATGCGTCGCCGGCGGCGGCCGCGTACACGTCGGCCACAGGCCATGCTGCGCGGTGCACGGAGCCTTCGCCCTCATGCATCCAGCTCCACACTTCTTCGGTGGCATACGGCAGGTACGGGGCCAGCAGGCGCGCGAACGCATCAAGACCCAGGCCCAGCGTGGTGCGTGCGGACTTCACCGCGGCCTCGCTCGGCACGTTGCCGGTGGAATCGGCGGTGCCGTAGGCGCGGTTCTTGACCAGCTCGATGTAGTCGTCGCAGAACTGCCAGAAGTAGTTCTCGATGACTTCCAGAGCCTTGGAATGCTCGTAGTTGTTGAGATCGTCGGTGGCTTCGCGGACCACGGCGGCCATCTTGGACATCGCGGAACGGTCGATCGGCTCGGTCACGTCGGCCGGGTTCCATGCGGCGACTGCCGGAGCGCCCACGTGATGGTTCTCGTCCTCACGGCCGATGGCCAGCGCGAACTTGGTGGCGTTGAGCAGCTTGATGGCAAGACGACGGCCGATCTTCATCTGGCCTTCGTCGTACGTGGCGTCCAGGCCCAGACGTGCGGCCGCGGCCCAGTAACGCACCGCGTCGGCGCCGAACTGCTTGATCGGCTTGTCCGGCACGACCACGTTGCCTTTGGACTTCGACATCTTCTTGTGGTCCGGATCGAGGATCCAGCCCGACAGCGTGGTGTTGGACCACGGCAGGCACTTGTTCTCCAAGTGCGCGCGGTCCATGGTGGAGAATAGCCAGGTACGGATGATGTCCTGACCCTGCGGACGCAGGTCCATCGGGAAGGTGGCGTTGAAAATGGCCTGGTTCTCTTCGCCCGGCTCCTCCCAACGGGTCACGATCTGCGGGGTGAGCGACGAAGTCGCCCAGGTGTCCATGATGTCCGGCTCGGCGGTGAAGCCACCCGGCACGTCACGCTGATCCTCGGTGTAGCCTTCCGGCACATCGTCGGTCGGGTCGATCGGCAGACGGTCCTCGCTCGGGGTGATCGGATGGTCGTAATCGGCGGTGCCATCCTCCTTCACCGGGTACCACAGCGGGAACGGAACGCCGAAGAAGCGCTGACGGGAGATCAGCCAATCGCCGTTGAGGCCGTGCACCCAATTCTCGTAACGCACGCGCATGAAGTCCGGGTGGAAGTTCAGTTCCTTGCCGCGTGCGATGAGCTCGGCGTTCAGCTTCTCGTCGGTGCCGCCGTTCTTCAGGTACCACTGGCGGGAGGTGACGATTTCGAGCGGCTTGTCGCCCTTCTCGTAGAAGTTCGTCATACGCTTGGTCGGGGTCGGCTCGCCGTCCAGATCGCCGGCAGCGCGCAGCTCGTCGACGATGACCTTACGTGCGGAGAACGTGGTCTTGCCCGCGGTCTCCTGGAAGATACGCTTGCCTTCCTCGGATTCGATCCAATCCGGGGTGTCCATGACGATGCGGCCGTTGCGCTGGATGATGGAACGCAGCGGCAGGTTCAGATCGCGCCACCATTCGACGTCGGTGACGTCGCCGAACGTACAGCACATGGCGATGCCGGCGCCCTTGTCCATTTCCGCCGCCTTATGCGCCAGAATCGGCACCTTCACGTGGAACAGCGGGGAGTAGACGTACTGGCCGAAATACTGCTTGTAACGCTCGTCGTCCGGGTGCGCGATCAGCGCGCCGCAGGCGGCCAGCAGTTCCGGACGGGTGGTCTCGATGTAGATCGGGGTGCCGTCTTCGAAACGGAACGCCACCTTGTGGTAGAAGCCCGGATATTCGCGCGATTCCAGTTCGGCCTGGGCCACTGCGGTCTGGAACGTCACGTCCCACAGACCCGGAGCGTCCTTCTGATACGCTTCGCCACGGGCCAGGTTGCGCAGGAACGCCTTCTGGGCCACGCGCTGCGGATGCTCGCCGATGGTGTGGTAGGTCTGCGACCAGTCGATGGACAGGCCGAGGGAGCGCCACAGCGCCTCGAACTGCTTCTCGTCCTGGGCGGTGAGCTTCTCGCACAGCTCGATGAAGTTCTTACGGGAGATCGGCACCTGGTCCTTGGCGTCGATCTTCTTGCCATCCGTACCCTCGAACGGCGGCACGAAATTCGGATCGTACTTCAGGGACGTATCCACGCGCACGCCGTAATAGTTCTGCACACGGCGTTCGGTCGGCAGGCCGTTGTCGTCCCAGCCCATCGGGTAGAACACGTCGTAGCCGTTCATGCGCTTGAAACGTGCGATCACATCGGTGTGCGTGTAGGAGAACACGTGGCCGACGTGCAGGTGGCCCGAAACGGTGGGCGGCGGGGTATCGATGGAATAAACGGCCTTACGGTCGCGGGTGCCCTGGAACTTGTAGACTCCGCTCTCGTCCCAGACTCCGCGCCACTTGTCTTCGAGACCGTCCACGCCGACCTTGTCGGGCAGCGGCGTGAGGTTCGCGTTGATGGTGTTATCTTGGCTTTCAGTCATAGTCGCTAGTCTAGAAAGCGAATGTGACAACTGCCGTCGGTATCAGCGCCTATCGAACCGAATGCCGGAATCGCAGGCAAATCGCGGAAAATCCACATAAAAAACCGTGGAAAAATCAGTGCAGCGTCAATCTGTTCAACGGCAGCAGACGGTCGGTCAGATTCTTCGGATACCCCTGCAGCCCATCGGAAACGGCAAGGAAGTTCTTGCGTGTGTACAGCCAGTCGCTGGCCGCGTTCTCGCTGACGGCGCGCGCGTAATCGCGCATGCGGGCCTGATAATCGTTGTCGTTGGTCGCGGCCATGGCATTGGCGTAAGCCTGCTGCGCGTCGCCGTTCTCGAAATGGAACACGGACTGGCCGTTGTCGAAGACGCTTGCGTCACCTTCGTCGCTCATGGTGGTCAGCGCGATGTTATAGGTGCCGGCGTTCATGCGTTCCGTCACGTCCGCGGCGGAATCGAGCACTTCCAGATTGGTGTTGATATTGAGGTTTTCGATGGCGGTTTTCACGTCGTTGCCGATGCTTTCGTATTCCTTCGGCACCAGAATGTCGATTGGCGCGATGTAGTTCACTCCGAAATACGTGCGCATCCGTTGCCCCTGTTCGAGGTTGTAGGAGTACAGGCCGCTCAGGTCCTCATACCCGTCTTCCAGCGGGCTGATCGGCCCTCCCAGCGGCGCGTACGCGTCGGGCGCGTTCTTGGCGATGGTCTTCGCATCGATGGCGTATCGCGTCATCTTGCGGATCTGCTCGTCGGAGAAGGGGCTGTTGTTGTCGTTGTTGAACGCGAGCATCACCTTGTCGAAGCTGATGCCGCTGTCCGCGGTAATACCGTTGGTTTTGCCCAGTTCCGAGGCGGTTGAAGCGCTCAGCGGCAGCGCCATGCTGATTTTGCCGGCTTTCATGGCATCGGCCATGGATTCCTCGTTGGCGTAGTAGTAGAGCGTCACTTGCGATGATGCGGCTTTTTTGCCCCAATACGAGTCGTTGCGTTGCAGCACGATTTGCGATTGGTCCGCGGTTGACACGGTGAATGGTCCCGATCCGACCGCCGATTTCGCATAGTTGGTTTTGCTTTCCGCGTCGTACACGATGCCTGCACGGCCGGCCAGCGCGCGCAACAGCCGCGGATTCGGCTTGGCGAGCGTGATGACCACCGTATTCGCATTGGGATTGGTGATTTCCTTCAGATCACCAAGCTGGTCGGCTCCCACGTAATGGTTGTTGACGGCGTTCTGCAGCGACCAGACCACGTCGGACGAGTCGAGTTTGTGCCCATTGGCGAACGTCATGCCGCCGTTCAACGTGAACGTGTACGTGAGACCGTCGTCGGAAGCCTGCCAGGAGCTGGCGATTCCCGGCTGCAGCTTGTTGGTTTCGCTACGTGACACCAGCGTTTCGTATACGTTGCCGAGCAGCGCTTGCTCCACGGCGGTGCCTTGTTCGGTGCGGATGTCAAGCGATTTCGGCGCATTGCCTTCGATGCCGACGGTCACCGACGAGTCGGAGACGAGCGTGTCGAAGGATGTGATGGGATTCTTGCGGCCTGTCAGCGACAGTCCCAGCCACAGCAGCACACTGAGCACGATCGCGACGCCGAAGAAGATCAGCCAGCGCGTCGCCTCGGCTTTCAGATTACGTTTCCGCCCGTTTTCATCCATGCACCCGAGTCTAGTTGACGCGTGCTACACGCCCGATGGCCGGGTGCGATTCGACGGAGTGCCGGCGCGGCGGCTGGCATGCGTCGGAATCACGCGGCGAACGCGCCCGGACACGTGTCGTTGAGGGGGCAGTCGGCGCAATCCGGTTTTCGCGCATGGCAGATGGCACGGCCATGCAATATCAAACGGTGAGACAGATCGGTCCATTCTTCGGGAGGGAAGCAGGCGGTGACCTCACGTTCGATGGCCACCGGGTCAGGGGAGGGGCTCGCCCAGTCGGACCGCCACCGCAATCGCCCAGTCACACGAATCACATGCGTGTCCACAGGAAAACCGGGCACGCCGAACGCGTTGCCCAACACCACGTTCGCGGTTTTGCGGCCCACGCCCGGCAGGCTGACCAGCGAAGCCATATCGGCCGGCACCTCGCCCCCGAATCGCACGCACAACTCATGCGACAGCCCGATGATATTGCGCGCTTTCGTACGGAAGAAGCCGATGGTGCGGATGATGTCCTCGACGTGCTCGGGATTCGCGGCGGCAAGCTCCGCCGGACCGGGATATTCGCCGAACAGTTCCGGCGTGACCATGTTCACGCGCTTGTCGGTGGTCTGCGCGCTCAACACCGTAGCCACCAGCAGTTCGAAAGGAGAATTGAAGTTCAACGCGCATTTCGGATCGGGAATCTCCACGCACAACTGCTCGTATTCCTGATGCATGCGCGCGATCCGCGCCTTCTTCGATTCCCGAGGCATGCCTCCCAGCCTACCCCTTGCATGCGGACGAACGCGGGAAACCTGCGGAAACGTCGCAATCGGCAAAAACAGCGAAAATCCATCGAAAAAACGACAGAAAATCAGCAAAAAACAACAGGAAATCAGCGAAAGGCCAACGAAAACAAACGAAACCCGTCGAACATCAACGGAATGATCGCAAGAAAAAGTCAGCTTTCGCCGGACTTGCCGTGAGCCGCATCCTTGGCCGCGTCCTCATGCTCATCCTCTTCCGGCGGATCGAAACGATAGCCGACGTTGCGCACGGTGCCGATGAGATGCTCGTACTCGCCGCCCAGCTTGGCGCGCAGACGACGGATATGCACGTCCACAGTGCGGGTGCCGCCGTAATAGTCGTAGCCCCACACCTCCTGCAGCAGCTGCGCGCGCGTGAACACGCGGCCCGGATGCTGCACCAGATACTTGAGCAGCTCGAACTCCTTGTACGCCAAGTCGATCGGATGGCCGTGCAGACTGGCCGTATAGCCATTCGTATCCACCACCAAATCGCCGGAACGGATCAGACCATCCTCGTTCTGCACGCCCTGCTCGCCCGAACCGGACGCCGCGTTGACCGGCGCGTTGCCACGTTCGGAAACCAGGCGCAAACGCCCCTCCACCTCGGCGGGGGACGCCGTAGCCACCACCACATCGGCAATGCCCCACTGCGAATTGACCACGGTGAAGCCGCCCTCGGTGAGAATGAGCACGATCGGCGTGGACAGTCCCGACGCGTGAATCAGACGGCACAGCGTTTTGGCGGTGGCCAGGTCGTCACGCGCATCAAGAAACAGAATGGTGTTCTCCGGCATCTTCACCAGGCTGGCCGCATCCATCGGCAACACGCGCACGCGGTGGGAAAGCAACACCAACGAGGGGAGAACGGTAGCTGGATCGCTAGCGAACGTCATAAGCGTAAGATCCGTCACGTCAGCTCCCTTTTGTTCTAAACTGATGCCGCGATTGTACACGCAAAATGTATTATCGGCGTTTCATCGATTGTAACTGAAGTATGTGGACACATACGGCTACATTTATTCATATTGCATACGTATTGACCACAATATGAAAAGGGGGTCCGAGATGACCGCTCCGCAGGCCGTTTCCCAGCAAAACCAGTCGAAGGTCGCTTTCGGCAAAGTATTGGCGATCCAGATCGTCGCGTACGTGGTATTGGTGGCGCTCGCGCTCGTTCCCGGCATCGCATACGGCGATTCCGCCAATCCCGCCGTGGTGCCGTTCACCATCATCGGATCGCTGGCGATGATCGCGCTGCTGGTAGTGTTCAGCCCGTTCCGCGACGGCACCGCCGGACACGTGATCGCCGTCATCGCCGGCCTGCTGTCGGTGGTGTGCGCCACGACGATGACGCTCGGACGGGCGATTTTCGCCGCCGACGCGACCGGCGGCAAGGACTTCTCCATGGAGGACGGCTGGATCGCCGGCGTCGGCGGCCTGCTGATCCTGCTGATCGTGATCTCCTTCGGACGCCAGATGGCCCGCGAAAACCGCACGCACCTCATCCGCTCGCTGTCGCACAGCGTGGTCGAAGGCGTTGCGATGATCGCCAGCGCAGGCTGGTGCTTCCTGCCGACGGTACTGAAGGCGATCGGCACGGTCGCGTTCGTCGTGGTGCTGCTGGTGATTGTGGCGCTCGCCGTCTGCTCGTACTTCTGGCATCGCGACGCCGACCCCGAACCGACCGCGCGCGATCCGTGGATCGGCATCGCGATGCTGCCGGTCATGATCGCCGGTGCCGTGGTAGGCATCGCCGCGCTCGCCGTCGTGACGTTCTGACGATTTGGCGGTTGCGTAATCGCCATAATTCACGTATTTAAAAAGCCCGTAATCATTGCGATTGCGGGCTTTTCCGTTGCGCTGCGTGCGCTGCTGTGGGCTGTAGCGTCAGCCGAGGAAGCCGAGATGTTCGAACAGCACTTTCAGGCCGATGAGGATCAGCACGACGCCGCCTGCGATCTGCGCCGGCTTCTGCCAACGCGAGCCGAACACGCGGCCGATATACAGGCCGGCGGCGGAGAACAGGCCGGTGGTGATGCCGATGATGACCACCGACAGCCAAATGTTGAGCGTCATGAAAGCGAAGCTCACGCCGACCGCGACTGCGTCGATGCTGCAGGCCACGGCGAGCGGCAGCATGTGCTTCCAATCGAATTCAGGGGTTTCCTTGGCGTTCTCCTCGTCCTCTTCGAACGCCTCGCGTACCATATTGCCGCCGATTAGGGCGAGCAGGCCGAAAATGATCCAATGGTCCACGGCGGTCACGTATTTGCTGAACGTGCTGGCCGCGAAATAGCCCAGCAGCGGGAACAGCGCCTGGAATCCGCCGAACCACAGGGCGGTTTTGAGCGCGTCCAGACCGCGCAGCTTCTTGACGGTCAGGCCTTTGCCGATGGAGACGGCGAACGTGTCCATGGACACGGACACGCCAATAAGCAGAATCTGAATGAGCATAGCTGGTGAAAAGGTTCATCCCGCCGGTCTCCCCACGGGATGGGCCTCGACGGATTGCGTTCCGCCTACGCCTAGGAGTACCGACACAGAACTGCCGCACGCGGATCGATGGTGTCCCGCGGGCTTTGAATTCAGCGAATACTGTTCGCATGCCGTAAATTACAAGCCACCACTATAACGCACAAGCCGCCCTTGAAACAAGAGCGGCTTGTTATCGTCTATCGTCGAGTCGGAATTATTTCGACTCACTTCTCGCTTCCGCATGCTGCGCATGCGGCTTCGCAGCATAGCTGCTCACTTCGGCTACTGACAGCGCACCGCGCTGTCAGCTTCACGCCTCAGCGAGGCGCTTGCGGGCTGCGACGATTTCCTCCTCGGCCTTAGCGGCACCGGTCCAGTAGTCGCCCGGCTTGACTTCCTTGCCCGGCTCCAGAGCCTTGTACTGCTCGAAGAAGTGCTTGATTTCAGCCTTGTGGTACTCGGACACGTCGTCGACGTCCTTGATGTCGTCGAAGCGGACGTCGGCCGGCACGCACAGCACCTTGTCGTCTCCACCGGCCTCGTCGACCATGTGATACAGGCCGACGGCGCGGCACTCAACCACGCAGCCCGGGAACACGGAGTTCGGAATCATGACCAGGGCATCGAGCGGATCGCCGTCCTCGCCCAGGGTACCGTCGATGTAGCCGTAGTCATCCGGGTAGCCCATGGAGGTGAACAGGGTACGGTCCAGGAACACGCGACCGGTCTCGTGATCCACTTCGTACTTGTTCTTGGAACCGCGCGGGATCTCCACCACGACGTTGAAGGTTTCTGCCATTGTTTTCTCCTTGATCGAATGATCAGCAGTAGTTCGTTACTTAGAATACCCGCTTTCGCGCCATGTCGGCACAGTATGCCGAATCGCAAGCGATTCACGACTGCCGCAGCAGCCACTCCGCCGCCGAATGCGCTGTTTTTCTCTGGGGTCGGTTGCGGACAGGCGAGATTCAGCAGCCAGAAACGGTGAGCATATATGAAAAGTGCGGGTGGAATGCATGAGATATGCACTGCCCGCACTTTTCATATGCTGCGATTCAGCTGCGATCAATCCAGCCATCCGGCCGAATCAATCGGATCCAGTCGTAAGTAGGCCGGACCAAAAATCAGTCCTCGACCACCGTCAGCACGTGCGCCACGTCGGCCCACGGTGCCAGTGAGACGTAGTTGTCCCAGCCCCAATCGAACTCGCGTTCGGTCAGCTCGTCGCGCACCTTGAGCGGCTTGTCGGTGGCGAAACCGAAGTCGGGCAGTTCGATGTGCACGATGGACTGGTGCGTGTTGTGGCCGTCGAGGTTCACCACCACGATCACCGTATCCGGCTTGCCGGTACCGGTAAGCTCGGCCGGGGTCTGGCGCAGGAACGCCACCACGCCCGCATCGTCGCTCGGCAGGACGTGCAGGTTGTGGTAGCTGCGGCATGCCGGATGCTCGGAACGGATTTTGTTGAGCGAGGTGAGCAGCTCGGAGATGCCGTACTTGTCGGCCTCGTCCCAATCGCGCACCTTGACTTCGTACTTCTCGTTGTCGATCTGCTCTTCGAAGCCCGGACGCTGCTTGTTCTCGATCAGCTCATAGCCGTTGTAGATGCCCCAGCTCGGAGAGCCCATCGCGGCGAGCACCGCGCGCACCGCGTGACCGGCGATACCGTTGTCGCGCAGGTAGGCGGTCATGATGTCCGGCGTGGACGGCCAGAAGGTGTTGTGCTGGTAGAAACCACCGTCGCCGTTGGTCTCCTCCAAGTACTCCTCAAGCTCTTCCTTGGTATTGCGCCACGGGAAGTAGCAGTGCGACTGCGTGAAGCCGGCATAGCTCAGCGCGCGCATCATGCCCGGACGGGTGAACGCCTCGGCCAGGAACAGCGTCTCCGGATGCTTCTTCGTCACGGCGGCGATCACGTCCTGCCAGAAACGCACCGGCTTGGTATGCGGGTTGTCCACGCGGAAGATCGTCACGCCGGCCTTGATCCACAGGTCCATGATGCGTTCGGTTTCCGCTTCGATGCCTTCCATGTCGGCGTTGAAATCGATCGGATAGATGTCCTGGTACTTCTTCGGCGGATTCTCGGCGAATGCGATCGTTCCGTCCGGCTTGGTGCGGAACCAGTTCGGATGCTGCTTGACCCACGGGTGGTCAGGCGAGCACTGCAGCGCGAAGTCGAGTGCCACTTCCAGCCCCAGCTCATGCGCGTGCGCGCAGAACGCCTTGAAATCGTCCATGGTGCCGAGCAGCGGGTCGACGGTGTCGTGGCCGCCCAGCTCGGAGCCGATGCCGAACGGGGAGCCCGGATCGTGCGGTCCGGCAATCAGCGTGTTGTTGCGGCCCTTGCGGTTGGTCACGCCAATCGGGAAGATCGGCGGCAGGTACACGATGTCGAAGCCTTCGGCCTTCGCGCGGTCGAGGCCGGACAGCGCCGTCTTCAGCGTGCCCTGCACGATCTTGCCGTCGGCGTCGAAATACGCGCCTTCGGAACGCGGGAAGAACTGGTACCATGCGGCGAAGCTCGACTTCGGACGCTCCACGCGGAAGCGCTGCGGATTCGACGCGCTCAGGCCGTCGCGTAGCGGATTGGTTTCATGCAGGCTTGCGATTGCGTCGGTGGTCGCTGCGGCAAGACGCGCGGTCGCGTCGAGCGACTTGTCGGCAACGGTCTTCGCGGCTTCGCGCAGCGTCTTCTTGTCATCGGCGGTCAGCTTGGAATCGCGTGCGCCAGCCCAACGTTCCAGCAGCTGCGCGCCGGATTCCAGCGCGTTCTCCACATCGTCGCCGACCTCGACCTTGATTTGCGCGTCGTGCAGCCAGGAAGCGTACGTATCTTCCCAGCCTTCGACCACGATGTGCCATTCGCCGAGCTGCTTCTTGACGTCGGCATAGCCATCTTCCCACGGCTTCAGGTCGCTGTGGTCGCCGATCTTGACCATCGCTTCCCAGCGGTCCAGGCCGGGGTTGGTGCAGGTCATGGGGAAGCGGGCCTTCTCGGTGCCGCGCGTGTTGCGCACGGACACGGTGGCACCGGCCTTGGTGCGGCCTTCGATGAACACCTGCGCGGTGACCTTGAATGCCTCGCCAAGCTCCACGCGAGCCGGGTACAGGCCGTTTTCGGCGGACGGAGTGATGCCAAGAACGTTTACGCGGCCGAACTGTTCCGGGCTGGTGCGGTTGATGATAGGTGCTGGAGTTTCGCCGACGGTTCGCTTCGTTGCGGTTTTCGGCTTGGAAGTGCGCTTGGTGGTTGGTTTTTTGGTTGTCGTCTTTGCGGTTGATTTCGCGGCTGTCCTCGTTGTCTTTGTGGCCGCTGCCTTGGCTGTTGTCTTTGCTGTTGCCTTTGTGCGCGGTGTCGCGCTTGATGATGTTGCTTCATTCATATAGCCGATTATAGAGGTAGTTGTGTTCTTTTTGTGATTTCCCTTTTCGTAACGATTACGGCGATGCGGCTACAAGTGCTTTCTTCAAATACTTTTGGTAAAGCGTTTTAATACATGATTTGCGATTATGTTCGATTATGAAGGCTACAGCGGCATGACCATACGTTGTGCGCGTCGGTTGCGTTCGATATGTATGGGGACTTTATATAAAAGGAGCGAAACGTCCTAGAAAAACAAAAAACCGGAAACCAAAAGGTTTCCGGTTTCAATTGGTAGCGGGGCATGGATTTGAACCATGGACCTCTGGGTTATGAGCCCAGCGAGCTACCGAGCTGCTCCACCCCGCGTCGGCTTGCCTTCATTGAGGCAGCTTTAATTACTTTACGGA
>SKEX01000227.1_pt1 | contig 58917 bp, 58 predicted proteins | sample 4841451 | NCBI WGS metagenome assembly SKEX01 (sample SAMN11008798, study PRJNA524170) | human gut metagenome | isolation source: fecal sample from pouch patient p38, | place: Israel: Tel-Aviv | reverse complement strand
ATATCTGGCATGGGAAAAAGCGCATATCTGCGCAAACCTAAGTTACAGGCGTATCCGCCGATATTTAGTCTGACGCCTAAAGCGTCTGGAAGCACGTGACTTCAGTCATGTGAGGATATAATTCACATTATTGACAAATAGTTAACTGTCTATTGCTCTTCACAACTGAAACAACAGGCTTACCTGATCTGGTTACAAGCTGTTTTCATCAATAGGCTTCAGAATACAGAACTGTTAAACCGTTATAAAATTTTTTACAAAAAGCAAGTTTCCAAAGTTCACTATATCTTGATGAACTTAGAAACTTGCTTTTATTTTTACACTCAATCTTCCTTTTTATCCAGCAACAGACGGATTTTTGAGACAAACAGGTCGAATGCAATATCATTCTTACCGCTGTTAATAACAATATCAGCTTTTGATCTGGTCGGTTCTACGTAAAGGTAATGCATAGGCTTTACAGTAGTCAGGTACTGTTTGATAATGCCGTTGAGATCTCTTCCGCGTTCTTCTACGTCACGTGAGATTCTTCGCAGGATACGCTCATCTGCATCTGCTTCTACATATACTTTAATATCCAGAAGGTCTCTCACTCTCGGATCTGCCAGAAGCGGGATTCCCTCTACAAGAATAACCGGTTTCGGATCGATTCTGATCACCTTGTCAGAACGGTTATGTTTCGTATAATCATAAACCGGGCACTCGATTGATTTTCCCTCTTTTAACTGCTTCAGATGCTCTACCAGAAGCTCTGTCTCCAGTGAATCCGGATGGTCATAATTTACAGTTACTCTCTGTTCAAAAGGAACTCCGTCCTGTCTGCGGTAATAGTTGTCATGATAAAGAACAACTACATCATCTCCGAAATAATCTTTAATCCTGTTTGTAAAAGTAGATTTACCAGAGCCGGAACCTCCGGCAACTCCAATCACAATGCTTCCCATTTTTGTTTTTCCTCCATTGGCTGTATATTAACTGCTATGTGCTTCATTTCATGCAGCGTATATTTCTGCAATTTATTTCTGATTTTTATTCTTTGTATTATAATTTAGTCCGAATTCCTCCGGCATAAAGCGCGGGCAGATATTCTCTGAAGTACAGATTACAGTGGAGGAAAGACGTGTACCGATTCCACATGCCTCTTTTAATGTTTTTCCATAAGTAAGTCCTGCACAAGTTCCTGCAAAGAAAGCATCTCCCGCTCCCGTAGTATCAACTACATCTACCTTCATAGCCGGACATACGCCATATCCGCCATTCTGATCTGCATATACAGCGCCCTGTCCTCCCATTGTCACGATCATCTGTGGAATACGTGCGGATTTCACACGTTCTGCAAGGATTTTAGCCATCTCTTCCGGTTCTGTCTGACTGTAATCTTCGGAGAAAAGAATGCCTGCTTCCTGTTCATTACATACGAAACAGGAGGTTCTTTTCAGAAAGTCTCTTCGCTCTACAGCAATACTCATATTGGATACCATTGCATATACTTTCTTATTATATTTCTCTGCATACGCAAAGGTTTTCTTAACGATTTCTCTGTCTGTATCAATCTCTATCGCAATGCTGTCTGCGTCCTTAAAAATCTCATCTCCACACTCATCCAGAATATATTCCACCGGTGTGTGATCTGGTCTCTTGGAAACAGAAGCAACTACATCTCCATTATTATCAAAGATTGCCATCCATGTTCCCATACCGTTTGGTACTTTACGCATATAACTTGTGTCTACTTTATGGCGTTCCAATTTACGGATGACTTCCTCTCCCATGGCATCGTCATTTACGAGACTGATAAATGTTGGTTTAAGTTCCAGATTTGCAATATCCTCTGCTACATTTCTGCCTACGCCGCCATGAATCTGTGCGATAGTTCCTACGTTTCTTCCCTGAGGAATATAAGATGCTATGGAATATCCCTTTATATCAATAAATACATCTCCGATCACAACAATTCCCATACTTTGAATTTACTCCTTTGTTCCTTATTTTTTCATCTTTTTTGAAGACCTTTTCGCTGTACTAGTCATTGACGCTATGATAGCATAAAAAGCTTTTTCCGTAAAGTTTCTAATTTTTTCGACCTTATTCTTCACTAATCATAAAAATGTCCGGGAAACTTTTTTTAATTATAAGAACATTACAGAATAATTTTTCATAGCATAAAAAATCCCCGTCTGCTGCACATTATTTCAGACAGTAGATCGAGGATTTTAATCAATAGTCAATCGGATATTCGCAATCCGCTTTCGCTACTTGCTCATAACCAAATAACTGCTTCGCAGTTTATCAGAAGGGGCTTGTACCCCTTCTGATACAAGCAAGTCCCCACCCACTGCTTATTGCTCTTCGCAATTGAAGCAGGGGACTTACTTGATTTGGTTAAATAATGAATGCCGCAACAAAACGAACGATCAGTGCAACGATCCATGCAACCACACACTGCCACACAACTACACCTATGGCCCATCTTCCGCCAAGTTCACGTTTCACTGACGCGATTGCAGCCACACATGGAGTATAAAGCAGGCTGAATGCAAGCAGTGATGCTGCTGCCAGTGGTGTCAGTACAGAAGCAATGCTTCCACTGAAAAGCACTTCCAGTGTCGATACCACGCTTTCTTTTGCCATAAATCCACTGATAAGAGCGGTGCAGATTCTCCAGTCTCCCAGGCCAAGTGGCTTAAAGATTGGAACCAGAAGTCCAGCTGCCATTGCCAGAATACTGTCAGAAGAATCTTTTACCAGATTCAGATGCAGGTCAAAACTCTGGAGGAACCAGACAATCATAGTTGCAAGCAGGATTACAGAAAACGCTCTCTGCAGGAAATCTTTTGCCTTTTCCCACAGTAACTGTGCAACATTCTTCGCTCCCGGCAGACGATAATTTGGAAGTTCCATGACAAACGGCACGGGTTCTCCTTTGAAAAGAGTACCATTGTACAGAAGTGCCGCCAGGATTCCCACAAAAATACCAAGCAGGTATAATCCTGTCATAATAAGCCCGCCTTTCTTTGGGAAGAATGCATTCACAAAGAAAGAATAGATTGGAAGCTTCGCAGTACAGCTCATAAACGGTGTAAGCAGAATCGTCATCTTTCTGTCACGTTCACTTGTAAGGGTACGCGTTGCCATAACCGCCGGAACCGTACATCCAAATCCAATCAGCATCGGCACAATACTTCGACCGGATAAACCAATCTTTCGCAGAAGCTTATCCATCACAAATGCCACACGTGCAATATATCCACTATCCTCCATAAGGGACAGGAAGAAAAACAGAGTAACAATTACAGGAAGGAAACTCAAAACACTTCCCACACCTGTAAAGATGCCATCAATTACCAGACTGTGCATGGCACTGTTTACATTGGCAGCTGTCAATGCTGCATCGGTCAATGCAGAAATCTTATCAATTCCTATTTCCAGGATTCCCTGAAGCCACGCACCGATTACATTGAATGTCAGATAAAAAACAAGTGCCATAATTCCTATAAAACAAGGAATCGCCGTATATTTTCCTGTCAGAATCCTGTCGATCTTTTCACTTCGAATCCTCTCCTTGCTCTCTTTTGGCTTTACAACGGTCTGCTCACATAATCGCTCGATAAAGTCAAAACGCATATCCGCGATTGCAGCACTCCTGTCGACCTGGCGTTCTGTCTCCATCTGCTGTACGATATGTTCAAGCATCTCCGTCTCATTGGTGTCTAGCTTCAGTTTCTCCATGATCAGAGGATCTCCCTCGATTGCCTTGGTTGCGGCAAAACGAGATGGGATGCCTGCCAGCGTCGCATGGTCCTCGATTAAATGCATTACCGCATGAATACAGCGGTGAACAGCACCGTCATGGTCATTCTTATCGCAAAAATCCTGGCGCAGCGGATGTTCCTGATATTTTGCTATATGTAATGCGTGGTTTACAAGTTCATCAACACCTTCATTCTTTGCCGCCGAAATAGGGATTACCGGAACTCCCAACAATGCTTCCATCATATTTACATCAATGGAACCCTGATTTCCCAGCACCTCATCCATCATATTTAATGCAACGACCATCGGAATGTCCATTTCCAGAAGCTGCATGGTAAGGTACAGATTTCTCTCTATGTTTGTCGCATCAACAATATTGATGATCGCACTTGGTTTCTCATCCAGAACAAAATTTCTGGAAACGATTTCCTCACTGCTGTAAGGTGACATAGAATAAATTCCCGGAAGGTCGGTAATCTCTGTATTTGGGTGTCCCTTAATAGAACCTGTTTTACGGTCTACAGTTACTCCCGGAAAATTCCCTACATGCTGATTAGAGCCTGTCAGTTTGTTAAATAATGTAGTCTTTCCACAGTTCTGATTTCCTACCAGTGCATAAGTCAGAGTAGTTCCTTCCGGCAGAGGGTGCTCGTCTTTCTTGGAGTGATACTTTCCTTCCTCTCCCAGTCCCGGATGTTCTGCGTCACTCATAGATTCAATTCCTTTATGACTTCTGCTTCTTCTTGGAATCTGCTCAATCTCTATCTGTTCTGCTTCTGCCAGTCTTAAGGTCAGCTCATATCCATGCACCTGCAGTTCCATCGGATCTCCCATAGGCGCAAATTTTACAACCGTAACCTCCGCACCGGGAATCATACCCATATCCAGGAAATGCTGACGTAAGGCACCTTTTCCACCAACCGATCTGATCACAGCACTTTTTCCAATTTCCAAATCTTTTAATGTCATTGTCGTTCGCTCTTCTTTCGTTTTGTCATTTGGTTGTTATTGGCTAATGATTAATTATTATCAATAATTTATCCATCGAAGATAGCTTATACTAACTGATAATTTTTGTCAAGTAGGACAGGCAGTGGAAAAAATTATAGATACAATATTTCCTATAAATATTTTTCATATTACAGAAATGAAAAATATTACAGAAATAAAAAACTCAGATGAATTTACCTTATCATCCGAGTTTCCTGAATTCATCCAGACAAATCACAACATCTGTCCCGACATTTATTTGATTTTTTATTAGTGAATCTTTTAGCAGTATTTATATATTTATTTCCTGCTTCTGCTTTTTTATATATCAGAGTCCGATAGCGCCTGTGATATCGCCATTAATTACATAGTATGCTTTATATTCTTCCGGTTTAATATAAATCTTAACGTCTTTAAGATCTTTCTCCTTCTTGCCCATTTCTTCTGTCCAGATCTTCTTTACATTCTCTAAAACATCTTTTGCATAGACTTCTTTGCCCATGAACTGAACGTATACTTCTGCAGTTGCTTCTTTCTTAGCAGTTCTTCTGGTAGTTGTCTTCTTCTCTGCTGCTTTTGCAACTGGCTTTTCTGCAGCTTTTTCAGCAGTTTTTTCAACTGGTTTCTCTGCAGCCTTCTTTGTTGTTCTTCTTGTAGTTGTCTTCTTTGCTGTAGTTTTAGTTGTTTTTGCTGCCTCTTTCTTTGCAGTTTCTTTGTTATCGGTTTCTTTCTTCTCAGCTTCTTTGTTTACAGCTACTTCTGAAGCAGTTGTCTTTGCAGGAGCCTCTTTAACTTTGGTTGTCTTCGCAGTGGATGTATTGAGATCTGCTGTAGTTTTTTTTGTTGCCATTTGATAGCCTCCTTACAAGGTATAATTATTCTTTTTATGGAAATAGAATACTACTAATCTCCTGTTTTTGCAATGATTTTTGCCTTTACATGGAAAAATTACTACAAACAGACAGCCTTTGCCTATATTCTTTCGCTCCCATTTTGTGCAAAATTACTTATAATCCCAGATTCTGCAAATCTTCTTTCATATACTCAGACAGCCTTTTCTGCAATTCCTGATTCTGCGGAAGGCTTAAATCTTCATCCAGAGAAAGAATATCTGCCGCTGTCTCACTGGCTGCTTTCAGGATATCCGCATCCTGATAAATATCTCCAAGTTTAAACTCCAGCAGACCACTCTGGCGGATTCCAAACAAATCTCCAGGGCCTCGAAGCTTCAGATCTTCCCCTGCGATGTAAAATCCATCATTAGATTTATTCAGAATTTCCAGACGTTTCGAAGTCTCCTTCGCCCCATTTCCCTGCATAAAAATACAATAGGATTGATATTCTCCACGCCCTACACGCCCACGAAGCTGGTGAAGCTGTGCCAGTCCAAAACGCTCCGCATTCTCCACCATCATCACTGTTGCATTTGGCACATTCACGCCTACCTCCACAACCGTCGTCGACACAAGAACCTGGATTTCTCCCGCTGCAAAAGCCTCCATGACCGCATTCTTCTCTTTCGCCTTCATCTTCCCATGAAGAGACGCCACCTTAATATCCGGTGGAAAAACATTCCGTAACTTCATCGTATAATCCAGAACATTCTCTCCATCCATGCCCTCACTCTCTTCAACCATCGGACAAATCACATAAATCTGACGTCCCTGACGGATCTGCTTCTCCATAAAAGAATAAGCCTTGGGCCGATAAGAAGTATCCACAACACAATTCTTAATAGGAAGTCTCTGCGCCGGAAGCTCATCAATCACAGAAATATCCAGATCACCATAAATAATGATAGCAAGAGTACGTGGAATCGGTGTTGCACTCATTACCAAAACATTCGGCGGATTTCCCATCGTCGTCAGGGCTTCCCTCTGCTTCACACCGAAACGGTGCTGCTCATCCGTAATAACAAGCCCCAGATTATTATACTGCACCTTCTCCTGTATCAAAGCATGCGTTCCTATGACCAGATTCGCCTCTTTCGATGCGATCAGCGCATATTTTTCCCGCTTCTCCTTCGCCGTATCCGATCCGGTAAGCAGTACCGGATGACCAAATTCTATATTATGCTCCTGCAACAACTTCTCCATCGCCTGAAAATGCTGCCTCGCCAAAACCTCCGTCGGCGCCATCAAAACAGCCTGATAACCATTCTCAACCGTCATAATCATCGCCAGAAAAGCCAGAATTGTTTTTCCGCTTCCCACATCTCCCTGAACCAGTCTGGACATCAACGCCTGGCCACTTAAGTCCCTCTCAATTTCATGCCAGACATTCAGCTGAGCCTTCGTCAAGTCATACGGCAAATCCTCTATAATCTTCTCCGTCGTCCAGACAGGATGCATCGGAAACTCATTCGGCGCCTCTTCCGTCTTCTCCTTCAACCTCTGCACCGCAAGAATAAAAAGAAGAAACTCATCAAACACCAGACGCCTCCTGGCAGATAACAACTCCTGCATATTCTTCGGAAAATGAATCGCCGGAACTGCAAAATTCCTGTCTGCCAGATGATACTTCTCCTTATATTCATCCGCCAGATACTCCGCCTGAAGATTCTGCTCCTTTAACACCTGATGAAGCAGCTTCACGATTGTCTTATTCGAAAGCCCTGAAGTCAGCCCATAAATCGGCTGAAGACTATACAGAATCTCCTCATAAGCCGCCGGAGTAAAAATCTCCGGATGCTCCATCTGCAGCTTTCCCTGCTTTCTCGCGATTCTTCCCCTCAGAATAAAAGCACACCCTTTTCTCACCGTAGAACGCAAATACGGCGCATTAAACCAGGTAACCGAAAGCCTCCCTGTAAGATCCGCCACCGTAGTTGTAATCACTTGAAGATTTCTCACCTGATTCACATATACCCCTGTAACAACCGTCCCGGAAATTGCCACAACAGAGCCCTCCTCCACTGCTTTAATCTCCACCGGCTCCTCATACGCATCATAATTCCGGGGATAATAACTCAACAGCGACTCCACATCCGTCACCCCGATTTTCGAAAACAGCTTCTCTGTTTTCTCACCTACACCCTTCAACGTACGCAAAGATGTTGACATATACCACAGCTTCCTTTCTTTCCATAAATATTTCGTATCACATTTAAATACCAGGCAGGAAAATTATTTGTTTTTAATAGCTTGGAATATCTTAGAGCCTGAAACCGCATATAAAAACAAATAATTTTCCTGCCGTCCCCTATTGAAATACGAAAACGGATATACCTCACCTCTCCGGCGACCTATATCCGTCCTCATTTACCTATAAATATTCATTTAAATCCTAACGACCATTATTCAACGGAAATAACATAATAATAAATCGGCTGTCCGCCCGCATTAAGTTCCACATCACAATCCGGATAAGCCTCCTCAAGTGCTGCTGCCAGTTCCTCAGCTTCCGCTTTCTCAGTATCAGCACCATAATAAATACTGATCACCTCAGAATCCTCATCCACCATCTCTGCAACAGTCTCCTTCGTAACTTCCACACGATCCTTACCAACAGCCAGGATTCCATGATCACCGATACCCATGATATCTCCCTCATGAATCTCCTTATCATCAATTCTGGTATCACGAACCGCATAAGTAACCTGTCCCGTCTTGACATTCTCGATTGCCTGAAGCATTGCCTCTGTATTCTCAGCACTGTTCTTCTCAGGCACATAGCTGATCATAGCAGTGATTCCCTGCGGAATTGTCTTAGTCGGAACAACTACGATTTCTTTATCTTCTGTAAGATCTCTTGCCTGATTTGCAGCAAGAACAATATTCTTATTATTCGGGAAGATATAGATGGTCTTTGCATTTACTTTTGCGATTGCATTCAGCATATCTTCTGTACTTGGGTTCATTGTCTGACCACCTTCGATCAGATAGTCTACACCCAGTTCCTTAAAAATCTCTGTCATTCCATTACCAACAGATACGGAGATAAACCCAACTTCCTTCGGAGGCTGTGCTGCTACTTCTTTCTCTTCCTGTTCAGCCTGCTCTTTCGCCAGCTTCTGGGCATCTTTGATCAGTTTCTCCTGATGTTCCTCACGCATATTGTCAATCTTCATGCGGGAAAGAGCACCAAATGTAAGAGCTTTCTCGATTGCCTGTCCAGGATGATTTGTATGAACATGTACTTTCACGATTTCATCATCTGCGACAAGAACGATAGAATCACCCAGTGACATAAGGAATTTCTTGAATTCATGCTCTGTCTCCCCGGACATCGGCTGATTCAGAAGAATGATAAATTCTGTACAATAGCCAAATTTAATGTCAGCCTCTGTCTGAGCATCAATCTTAGTTACTGCAGGTCCTTTCGCTTTATCAAACTGAGTATAATCGATCTCTTTACCAAGGAAACCATCATATGCACCATGATATACTTCCAGGAGTCCCTGTCCGCCAGAGTCCACTACTCCTGCTTCTTTCAGAACAGGAAGCATCTCCGGTGTCTTCGCCAGAGTTTCCTCTGCATGAGCAATCACACCTTTAAAGAATGTATCCAGATCCTCTGCTGTCTCTGCAATTTCAACAGCTTTCGCAGCTGCTTCTCTTGCAACAGTAAGAATTGTTCCTTCTTTCGGTTTCATAACCGCCTTGTATGCAGTCTCCACACCTTTCTCCATCGCTGCTGCGATAGCGCTGGCATCCAATTCCTTGCTGCCTTTAACGCTCTTGGTAAAACCACGAAGAAGCTGGGAAAGGATAACACCTGAGTTACCTCTTGCACCGCGCAGAGAACCGGAAGAAATCGCTTTAGCCAGTGACTCCATATCAGGCTCTCCAAGAGATCCTACCTCTGCAGCCGCTGCCATAATTGTCATTGTCATATTGGTTCCTGTATCTCCATCCGGTACCGGAAATACATTCAGTTCATTGATCCATTCTTTCTTAGCTTCCAGATTCTTGGCTCCTGCAAGAAACATTCTGGAAAGTATTCTGGCATCTATGGTTTTGTTATTCACCACAAGTTCCTCCTCTATCCTAATCAATTGCACGTACACCTTCTACATAAATATCGATCTTATCAATCTCCATTCCTGTAAAGGCTTCGACTTTATATTTGACATTGCTGACAAGGTTGTCTGCAATTGTGCTTATATTCACGCCATATGCCACAATAACATGGAAATTCAGGCGGATTTTATTGTCCTCAGTAATTCTGACACTGATACCATGTTTCAGGCTGTTCTTACCAAGAAGCTTAACCAGTCCGTCTTTCATGCTGACTGCAGCCATACCTACGATACCAAAACACTCTACTGCAACGCTTCCTGCGTAGGTTGCGATTACATCTGTGTCAATTATGATCTGACCTAATCCGGAATCTATACGTCCATTCATATGGTTACCTCCAATTAATATATTGTATGTAAGTGTATTATAACCTCTTTTTACAGAAAAGGAAATATAATTTTTTGAGTTTTTTCCTTTTTTTGCTTGCAAAAGCACAATTCATCTGTTACAATGTAATCTGTTGAACACAAGGTTACTGTTTTAGACACCAGGCACACAGCAGACAGTAACAATAAAGCGTCAAGGAGGTGCTATCATGGCTAAATGTGCAATCTGTGAAAAAGCTGCTCATTTCGGAAATAATGTAAGTCATTCACATAGAAGATCCAATAAAATGTGGAAATCTAACGTAAAATCCGTTAAAATCAAAACTGCTGAAGGCGGAGCTAGAAAGACATATGTATGTACTTCTTGCTTAAGATCCGGTAAAGTAGAAAGAGCATAATAACACCAATTGCCCCTGTTTTTACAGGGGTATTTTTTTACCTTTTAGAAAATCAGCCTCTCATTTCCAATGATCCAATGGATATTTACAATTACATGAAACTTACCTAATCTGTTAAAATCCACAATTATCAGATAAAAATATAAGAGACCACAGTCTGCCAGATATTCTACAAAATTTTATAGAAATCATGGCTGATCCTGTAGTCTCTTTTTCTTTTATATATTATTTTCAGTGGCAGAAAAGATGATATCCCAGCAGCAGGAAAATTCCGGCTGAAACTACCAGGATCACATTCTCTGCGATCAATAATCCGATCACCATCCCAAGCCCTATGAAAAACAGCATAAAACCTATCAGCTTTTCCAATTCTTCTGCACCTTTTCTTTTTCATTGGTTTGATATATTTTATGCAAAAACTCTATTATGAATGCCTATAACGGATTTCTGTCTTATTTTTCAGGCTCACTGATTGGTTCATCGTCACCTTTTCCTGATGTGAAACGATCCACAAAATCCGGCACCATATCAAGAATCTTGGTCAGTCCATCCTGATTCTTCACGTTGACAAGTTTGGTTGTTCCATTCTGAATTACAAGCACTGCGCATGGAGTCATCTTTCCGGCCATTCCACCGCCTCCGTTATCCTTCTTCTCTCCTGAGAAAGCACCGGCACCTACGCCAAAAGAGACATCCATCAGAGGAAGGATGATCGTGTCGCCTACATGGATTGCTTCTCCCACTACAGTTTTTGCAGAGATAAAGCTGTCCATTCCCTTGAATAATGAGTTTACAGTTTCTTTAAAGTTATTTTCGTTTGCCATGGTCATGCCCTCCTGGTTTTCCAACGTTTTATAACGTATTTTATATTTTTATCAAAATAAATGATCAATGCAGCGCGCAGAAAAACAAATCCATAGATTCTGCCTTTTGCCCTGATATTTCCCTGCAGATAATTCTCTCCATCAAAGCGAGGATTGATCTGAACACAGTTCTTATGAAAAGGAATTGTCATACCAAGTACAGCAAGTGCTGTTCCCGTCAGAGCCGGATCTTCAAAAGAAAATGCAACCTGTCCTTCTATCTTTGTAGGGAAAATATGCTTAAGAAGAAATTTCGCATGTTTCCACACCAGAGTTCTGGCAGCTTTTACTCTCGGATGTTCGAGAAAAGATTTCCACCAGGACAGATTATTTTTGACTTTCTTGAGTGTCCTGCGAATATTTTGCAATTTTGTCCGAATTCCTTTGAATATATTTCGAATTCGGTCATATATTCTTTTAATAAAAAACGTTTTCTGTTCTGAAACCTCCTCTGAAGCTGTATCTTCTGGTTGAATTTTATTTTCATTTGTCACCGTTTCAGTATTTTCTGATTCATTATCTGGTTTGTGCTGGTCCTGTCCTATACTTTCTTCATTTTCATTGATTTTAGTATGGTTTTCAGTAGAATTTACACCTTGGTCTGCCGAATCATTCAATAATTTTGCTTCTGATTCATGCTCTTCATTCTTTGAATTTACCGCCTCAGATCTCGAATTTTTTGTACCAGATTTCGATTTCTTTGAAGTGTTCTTTGTATTCTTTGTATTTTCCGAATCTGATTTTTTCTTCTGGCGTTTCTTCAATAATTTATCTACGGGAATTCCAAATAGATGAAACGACATTTCCATCTGCCGATCTTTCCATTCAGCTTTCAGCGAAACTCCATGAAATAACCAGCTTACAACACCTTCTCCTTCTATCTGATTCCAGGCGCCTTCTGTCTTAACAGCTGATGCCTTATATCTCACAGGGCAGAACAGAACAAGAAGCACTGCCAGTAAAAGAAGTCCCAGCAGGATCCCCAGTATGATCAATATAAACTTAAGGATCAGCCATAAAATATGTAACATATTCTCACCTGTTTTCTATATATTCAGCTATTGCAAAGGTTCCTGTCTCCGTATACATTTCATCAATCAGGCTCCTCACCATCTCCAGAGCTTCTTCCTTACCCTTTGCCATTCCTATGATTTCAGGACAGATTCCGTAAAAGCTCTTCTGGAATAACATCGCTGCCGGAATAATATCCATAAGATTAGATGGATTTTCTGATAATGTAAGAAGATAAATGCCTGGCACCAGTTTTCCACTATTTAATTTCTTTTTTATCTTACCGGGATTCTTTACAGATTCCCCTGCCAGAAAATTCTCCTGCCACTTTAGCATCTTACACCCTCTCTCATTTCTGCCTACACCAAATCAATAAGCTTATCCTTTTTATTTCTCAGTCTTATATCCCAACAGTCATCTCTTCTGTAACGTAATCCATTTAAAGTATTCCCGTTTTCTCCGGAATTTAAACCGGGCTGCGTCGTAAAAACACAGCCCTGTTCTCGTTAATAATACTTATGCTGTTTTCCCCAGAGTCCGTTGCTTCTCATTTCCAGATATTCCTGATAAGCACGTTCTACAATCTGCTTTTCATTGGAAAATCTCAGCAGATGGTAGATCTCATGGAATTTGTAATATCCGGAATCTACAAAAAACTCTTCTCTTTGGGGCTTACTATGATAATTATCCGCAGTCATCAGATACCAATGTACCTCTTTGGAAACCACGTCCTCCGGAACGGTAAAGTTATATTGGCTCTTCCCGATATATTTCACAATGGTCGCACGCACTCCAGCCTCTTCCATCACTTCCCGCAATGCCGTCTGTTCATGCGTCTCACCTGGTTCCACTGTTCCCTTCGGTAATACCCAGCCCTCATAACGGTTCCTGTAAGATTTATACAATGTAAGAATCTTACCCCGATGAATTACCACACCGCCACAGCTCGTTGCTTCTATCATAATGCAATCCCTCCTGTTTTGCGTGGTATTATAAACTGAATATAGTATACCTCTTTTTCCCAAAACCCGCAACCCGTAAATATGAAATCATTGCCGTTGTTACTGTTCACACACCGCTATCCCAGGATACACAAGCCAAATTTCAATTGCTGCTGGCAAGCCAGAATAAATTGGGACTGTATTACTGAGAAGATAATGAACATTAATGCTACCGATATTGCTGGATATAAACTAAATGCTCTGTTCAAAGATTTTTTCAAATTTCTCATTGAACAGAGCATTTCTTTAATTATCAGTTGTCATAATAATATGCGTCAAAAATCTGTCCGGCAATCGGGACTGCTGCTTCGCTTCCCGTACCACCATTCTCAACGATAATAGCTACCACGAGATCTGGATTATCTACATTCGAATAACCGATAAACCAGGAATGGCTGGAGCCATTTTCATCAAATTCCGCAGATCCGGTCTTGCCTGCTACCGTATATCCTCTTCCATTCAGTGCAGATGCCGTTCCATTCTCTACAACACCTTTCATCAGTTTTCCAAGGATATTCGCCTCGTTTGTAGTCATTAATTGTTTATAGCTCTCCGGTTCTGTTGTCTTGACCGTTTCTCCGTCTGAGCTGACTATCGAATCAATCAGATATGGTTTCATCAGTTCGCCACCATTTGCGATCGCACTGGTAATCAACGCCATATGCATTGGAGATACCAGGGTATTTCCCTGACCGATTGCAGTCTGCATAACCTCTGCCACCGAAGACTTACCATTTAATGTAAACGTACTCTTTTTATAAGAAGTAAGAGGAAGGCTCTTATTAAAAAGAAGATTCTCTGCCGTCTTTTTCAAAGAGCTTCCACCAAGCATAGTTCCAATCTCCGCAAATGCACTGTTACAGGAATTGGCAAAAGCACTGTAAAAGTCTTCCTGTCCATGAACTGTTCCACCATAACAGCTGATTGTATGATCTTCCATGGTGATGCTACCCTCACAGAGATAAGAAAAACCTTCCAGACTTCCCTTTGTTCTGAAATAGTCAAGAGCAGTTACCACTTTGAATGTAGAACCCGGAGGATACGCTCCGTTGGTCGCCCTGTTCAGAAGGCTACTGTCATTGGAATCATTAACCAATGTATCCCAGTTCTGGGAGATCGTATTTGGATCAAAATCCGGCTTGCTCAATTCCACCAGAATCTTTCCCGTAGATGGTTCAATCGCAACTACCGCACCTCTTCTGTCTCCAAGGGCATTATATGCCGTTGTCTGAAGATCAGCATTTAAGGTTGTCACTACAGAATCACCCGTATTCTTCTGATTCAGAAATTCATTTTTTATCTGATTCAGAAAGAATTCGTGAGATGTCAGAAGCTGGAAGTTTGCTTCTGATTCCAGTCCGCTTTTTCCATTTGTATCATATCCAACCACATGAGCAAACATATTTGCATATGGATAGGTACGCTCCTCTGTCCCATCTTCATAAACATTAGTCTGGGCAAGCACCTGCTCATCCGCAGATATGATCTTTCCCCTGACAACTCTGTCTGAAAATGTATCCTGTCTTGTATTATACGGACTGTTGATAAAATCATCGCTCTTTGCATAATTAAAGTAGACCAGATACCCGATCATGCTGACAAAGATCAGCACAAAAAAACAGGATACCAGTGTATATTCCCGATTACCGGGTCTTCTTTTTTTAGAAATCTCCTGAGCCTTGCGCTTCTGACGCTTCCTGAGCTCTTTGCGCCGCTTCTTTTCTTCGATATCTCTCAATTTCTTCGTCCTCATCTTCTCTCAAAATATACAATCCCTGAATAATTGCCAGCATCAGCACCGTACTCGCCACAGAGCTTCCTCCGTAGCTGACCAATGGAAGTGTCACACCTGTCATAGGGATGAATTTCGTTGCTCCGCCTATTGTCAGAAATACCTGAAATGCATATTCCGTACCAAGACCAAGCGCGATCAGTTTATAAAATGGCTTCTTTATCTTAAGTGCAATATTTACAATCATCAGAAAGAAATTCATACATACAAGGATCAGACAGATTGCAAAAATACACCCCAGTTCCTCACAAATGGCGCTGAATATAAAGTCATTCTTAACAACCGGAATCTTCTCAGGGGAGCCCTGGCATAATCCCATTCCAAACCATCCGCCGGTTCCAATCGCAAACAATGACTGAACGATCTGATATCCTTCATTCTGATATACTGCCATAGGATCTTTCCATGCTGTCACCCTCTGGCGTACATGCCCAAACAAATGATATGCAATAACTGCTCCGACCGAACCGCCGCCAAGGCCAAGCGCCAGATATCCTACATTCTTGGAAGCAACATAAATCATCACGAGGTATGCCGCAAAGAAGATTACCGCACTTCCCAGGTCTCTGGAAAGCACCAGGATACCAACATGAAGCCCTGCCACGATAGTAGCCTGGACTACTTTTGAAAAATCTGCACCATTTCTCAATAATGCTGCCATAAAAAATACAAATGTGATCTTAATTGCCTCTGATGGCTGAATTCCCATCAGAGAAAGCTTCGCTCCATAGCTTGTCTGTGCAAGCACAAGTACCGCCGCCAGCAGGACAATTCCGATTCCGGCATAAACCCATGTCAGGTCTTTGAGAAATTTCATTTTTCGGATCAGTACCGGAACGACAAGTGCTGCCACATTCACACCGGTTACGATCACCAGCTGTCTGGTTGCCGTTGATACATCTAATCTGCACAGCATGATAAATCCAACGCTCAGAAGCATGCACATATTATTCAGCAGTAAAATCGATGCTTTCTTATATATAAGTCTGTACAGAATCTGGATTCCTGCAAAAAACGCCATCATCTCTACATAAAACAGAATGACCTGAAACTTACCAGTCTTCAGGTAGATGACCAGAAACGCAGTGAAGTCCATAAAAAAGATAAGCATCAGCTGCTGCCGCAGCGATTCGTTTCTCTCTTCCTCACTCTGCTGTTTCACCAGATAGAAACAGTGAAAAGTATAAATTACCATCAGGGTAAGGATCACATACTTGGATAATTCTACAATTACATTAATCATATGCCTTACTCGGCTCCTCTTTTAAAATGTCCCTTAGTATAGTCCCGCTTCGGAGGATTCTTCTCATTCAGATAAACGTCCCTGAACTCTTCATAAATCTTTACTGCATCCTGCGGTTTCTCAATTGTGAATGCAAGTCTCAGGGAAGAAACACCCAGTCTGTCTATCTGTGATTTTTCCTTCAGCAGACCATAAGGGATACTGTTGTAAATGATATTATAGCAGGGTATGCGGGAATTTGTATTCTCCATTTTCCATGGATTACATACACATTTGGCTGTAAATTCCTTATCATAGCGGTCCTTCATAGTCACCCACTCTTCTTTATGATTACACCCATAAACATTCTTATGCACGCATTGAGCAGAAATCATAAGCGGCAGATAGCCATAAATGAGCATTTCGCTATTCTGATTATCTCTGTGACGGATTTCTCCCTCATTTAGCTCAAGAGGCACTGTATTGCGCATAACATGCTGTCCGATCCAGAAATCAACTGCTTCGTCATTCCATGTATACATGCTGTGATCCAACACACATTTCTCTGCAAGCCCGGCTTTCTTAAGAATTGCAAAAGTTTCCAGGTTTCTTACAAGAAATCCTGTCATTCCTCTGTCCAGCCAGTTATCTATCTGGGCAAGAAGATTTTCCGGAAATTCTCCTCTCATAATGTGTGGCAGTGACAGATACATCTCCATTCCTCTGCTCACGCCTTCATCAAGACAGGCTTCCATCGCATCACCGTTAAGGTACATTCCCTGTATCCCTTCTCTTTTATATAACGCAAGAGCGGTGGATTTTTCTTCACATGATATATAAATTGGCAGCGTTTTTTGTATTTTATCCGCTTTTTTGTTTGTATGCTGACTGTTTTTTTCTACTTCTTCTCTTCTATATGATTTGAGGATTTCTTCTTCCAATGATTCCAACGCCTGTCTGCGGACTTCATTCAACATTTTCATCGGGATAAAAATGCTCTCATCCATCTGAATTTCCAGATTCTCCCACTCATATTCCGTATTTCCGAGCTTCTCCATCTGTGAGCGGATACGTTCCTCAGTCAGCGGTTGATTCTGTGCATACTGCACTTCTCCAAGGGATGCAGATCCATGAATTCCCCTGCAGGATACATCCAGTATAGCAGGACTTCCCGGGAAAAGAATTAACGTTCCCTGAATTTTTTCTTTCTTTTTTCTTAATACAGGCGTGATATCTCCAGTCTTCTTCTCATTTGTGAACGCCATCATAGATGGACCATTCTGCATCTCATAGTATCCGGTACAGGAACCGCCTCTGTTAAACAAATCCAGCAGATATTGTCTGTCTTTCTCCGCTACTTTATAATTCTCAGCACCTTTCTCAAAAAGAATGTCCAGATATTTTCTATATACAGATGTTACTCCCGCTGTATATCCCGGCTGTTTCATTCTTCCTTCTATCTTAAGGGAAGTAACTCCTGCCTCAATAATCTGCGGAAGAATTTCTATTGTAGAAATGTCTTTCAAACTCAGCGGACATACTTCTTTCTGAAATTTATCCTGTCGGTTTCTGCTACTCTGATTTTTATTTTCAAAATTTCTATTCGTACGATTTTTATTTATGTGACTCTTATTCGTACAGTTTTTACCTCTCTGATTCTCAGTTTCCTCCCTGTATTCTCCGCACAGTCCTGTCTGATACGGCAGGCGGCATGGCTGGGCACAACGTCCTCTGTTTCCGCTTCTGCCCCCAAGGATGCTGCTCATCAGACACTGTCCCGAATAACTGTAACATAATGCTCCATGGACAAACGATTCTATCTCTATCGGGCTTGTCTCATGCATTCTCCGGATTTCATCAAGGGAAAGTTCTCTGGCAGTTACCACGCGGGACGCTCCCTGCTCTTCCAGAAACTTCATTCCCTCAGGACCAGTTACCGTCATCTGTGTGCTGGCATGAAGATACATTCCCGGAAACATCTCCCTGATCATCTTAAACACACCCAAATCCTGAACGATCACCGCATCCAAGCCTTCCTTATAATACGGAAGCAGATAATCATAAAGCTGTTCAGAAAGTTCTCTGTTCTTTAGAAGCGTATTTACTGTCAAATACAACTTCTTCCCATGAATATGCGCAGTATCTATCGCACGAAGAAGTTCCTCTTCACCGAAATTCTTTGCATAGGCTCTCGCACCAAATGCTGCGCCACCCACATAAACCGCATCTGCTCCTGCACCGATTGCAGCCTCAAATCCCTCATAGGAACCCGCAGGTGCCAGAAGTTCTATCTCTTCTCTTCTCACTTACATACCTCATTCCAAAATATTATTCATTCTATAGCAATTCTACAAAATAATACAAATAAGACAGTCCAGCAGAGTGCGAAGGACAAGGAAGATATCTGCCGGCGTGCTGACGCACGACAAAGATATCTGACGCGGGACTTCACGCTCTGATGGTCTGGATTAATTGCATTATTTTTGGGAATTGCTATAAAAGCACTAACAAATCATAAAGGGGAAATCACCGAAGCAATCCCCCCTCTTATTATTTCAGCAGCTCGTCGATCTGCTTTTCCAGTTCTTTATTCTTTCCTTCCAGAAGGCTCTTCTGTTCAAGTGCTTCCTGCTCATTCTTCTGAGCTTCCTCAATCTGCATGCGAAGCGAAATCAGTTCATGCTTCAGATCATACATCTCCTGATCCTTCTGCTGTAAATCCTGTTCAAAAATCTCCGCCTGCTTCTTTGCCTTAAAATAATCATCCGTAATATTCAGGCTTAAAAGTGTATGCTTAGTTTCCATCGGCTGTCTGCTGTAACCAGGCATACCGCTTAATTCATCCATCTTTTTATTTATATAGGATGCTACTTTCTGGAAATATTCTTCCGATTCATAACCTCCCAGCGTAATAATCTTACCTCCTATGATTACCTTTGCTGTATTTTTGACCGCCATCCGTACGAGCCTCCTGTATCTTAATTATTACTATTTTTCAGTAATCTGAATTGTCTCTGTAAATATACATATATGTCATTTCCTGCCCATATCAGGCAAATAAAATCATCCAATTTACCATCAGGATTATCTGTCTCCTATTTATTGAGATTCTCAGACATTTACTTCATTATACTCGAAAGCGGTCGAAATGTATAGGAATTTTTAAAAAAGTTTTAATTTTTATCTCTTTAACAGTTTTTTTACTCAGTTTTTATCAGGCATCGGATACCCCAGATGTTTATACGCCAGTGCGGAAGCCATTCGCCCACGCGGTGTGCGGTTCAAAAAGCCATTCTGGAGCAGATAAGGCTCATACACATCCTCCAGAGTACCTGAATCCTCTCCAATCGCAGCCGCCAGCGTCTCCAGGCCGACCGGTCCGCCCTGGAAGTTCACGATCATGGTCTGCAAAATTCTTCTGTCAATCTTATCAAGTCCATACTGATCCACTTCCAACAGATTCAATGCAAAACAGGCCACATCATAAGTAATCCTGCCGTCATATTTCACCTGCGCGAAATCACGCACCCTCTTCAACAGACGATTGGCAAGTCGCGGCGTTCCCCTGGATCTCTTGGCAATCTCCGCAGCACCTTTCACATCGATCTCCACTCCCAGAACCTGCGCTGAACGGATAATGATCGTCTGTAATTCCTCATGCGTATAAAATTCCAGATGGTGCATCACACCAAAACGATCACGAAGCGGTGCAGAAAGAAGTCCTGCTCTCGTAGTTGCCCCTACCAGAGTAAACTTAGGCAGATCCAGACGAATCGACCTGGCTGAGGCACCCTTACCAATCATAATATCAATCGCATAATCCTCCATCGCAGGATAAAGCACCTCTTCCACCTGTCTGTTCAGACGATGGATTTCATCGACAAACAGAATATCTCCCTCCTGCAGATTATTCAAAATCGCCGCCATCTCCCCCGGTTTCTCAATCGCAGGACCGGAAGTCACCTTCATATGAACACCCATTTCATTGGCAATGATACCGGAAAGCGTCGTCTTACCAAGCCCCGGAGGACCATAAAACAACACATGATCCAACGCATCATGCCTCTGCTTGGCAGCCTCTATATATACTTTCAAAGTATTCTTAGTCTTCTCCTGACCAATATAATCATCCAGAGTCTGCGGACGAAGATTCCCCTCAAGCGAAAAATCCTCCTCCGTCACATCTGTAGTTATAATACGTTTCTCCATTTAATACTGCTCCTGACCTTTCAACAATCACTTAAAAATTCTTCAACGCAGCCTTCAGCAGTCCTTCCACATCATCCGGTGCCACATCCGTAACCTTACGCACAGCGCGAAGTGCATCTGTACTGCTGTAACCCAGCGCAACCAGCGCCTCCACAGCTTCCTGTCTGCCATCCGAAATCTCTCCAAGTCCCGCAACAGCCTTCTCCTGCTCATGAGCCAGCTTCAGTTCAAAAGCATCCTCCAGCTTCATCTTATCCTTCAACTCAAGAATCAATTTCTGAGCTGTCTTCTTACCAATTCCAGGAGCCTTAGACAAAGTCTTCACATCATCCGAAAGAATCGCAAATCTCAATTCATCCGCAGTAATTCCCGCCAGAACTCCAACAGCCGCCTTCGGACCTACTCCGTTCACGCCCAGAAGCAGCTTAAACATCTGCAAATCATCCTTAGACCTGAAACCATACAACTGCATGGCATCCTCTCTCACATTAAAATAAGTATGAATCTTCACTTCCTCTCCCATATGAATCTGCGAAAGATCCGTACCCGTCATATATATCTCATATCCGATCCCCCCTGCCTCAACAATGACAGAATTCTCGGTCATATCCACCGCCGTTCCACGAACAAATGCAATCATAATGCTTCCTCCGTTTCCATCTTCATCACTTCTGAACCATCATAACACATCCCCTACCAGAACGCAAACATATATTCGAATTCCTGAAATAAATTTATTTAGTTTTTTCTAGTACAGCGCAGGACATTATTTAAAAAGAACTGCCATAGTTTCCCATAGCAGTTCTCTCCATAATCACTGAATAATATGTCTCGGGCAAGCCTCTTTGCAGGCTCCGCAGTTTGTACACTTACTGTAATCTATATGTGCACAGAAATTATCAACCGTAATTGCCCCATTCGGACAAGTCTTCTCACACTTCTTACATCCGATACATCCCACCTCACAGGCAGAAGTAACAGCCTTACCTTTTGCATGAGAACTACACTGTACAAATGTAGTCTGATCATAAGGAACAAGCTCGATCAGATGTTTCGGACATTTTGCAACGCACTTGCCGCACGCCTTACATGCCTCTTTGTCAACGACAGCCACACCATTCACTACATCAATCGCACCAAACGGACAGGCCTTCACGCAGCTTCCGAATCCAAGACATCCAAATGCACATGCCTTCGCTCCGCCACCAGGAATGAATGCCATCATTTCGCAATCTTCCACGCCTGTGTACTCATAATTATCTTTTGTCTTCTCACAGGTGCCTGCACATTTCACATATGCAACCTGACGGGCTGTCTCAACAACTTCCTGTCCCATGATCGCTGCGATCACTTTGCCGACAGGCTCACCGCCTACAGGACATCCGTTTACAGGTGCCTCACCCTTTGCGATTGCTGCTGCCAGACCATCACAGCCAGGATAACCACAGCCACCACAGTTATTTCCAGGAAGAGCCTCACGTACGGCTACTTCTTTCTCATCTACTTCCACAGCAAATTTATTACCGGCCACTCCAAGGAAAATACCGATAAAAAGGCCTACTGCCGCAACCAGTACAGTTGCCGCGATAATTGCTCCTATATTCATACCAGTCCCCTCCTTAAATCAGTCCTGAAAATCCGAAGAAGGCAATTGCCATCAGTCCGGCTGTCAGCAGAACTGTAGGGAATCCCTGGAAGGATTTTGGAATGTCATTGTATGCGATTTTCTCACGGATACCAGCCATCAGCACGATAGAAATCGTAAAGCCGACTGCTGTTGCAAATCCGTTAACTGTTCCCTGAAGGATATTGTATCCTTTCTGTACGTTTGTAAGGGCAACACCGAGAACAGCACAGTTTGTTGTGATCAGAGGAAGATACACACCAAGTGCCTGATACAGAGAAGGCATTGCTTTCTTAAGGAACATCTCTACAAACTGTACCAGTGCAGCAATCAGAAGGATAAATACGATTGTCTGCAGATAAGTCAGGTTTGTAGGAACCAGAATAGCATTATAAATGATACCTGTCACAAAAGATGACAGTGTGATAACGAAAATGATCGCGCCGCCCATACCGGCTGCTGTCTCCACACTCTTGGAAACACCAAGGAAAGGACAAAGACCAAGGAACTGGCTGAGGACTACGTTATTTACGATTGCTGAGCTTACAAGTATGATCAAAAGTTCTTTCATAATCCATTACCCCCTTTTTCCCTTGCACATGGTATTTCCGCAGGCTGCACAGCTTCCGCCGCAATCCGGATTACTCGGATCAATGCCACGTTTGGCAGCACCAAGTTTAAATTTGTTCTGTAATGCGGAAAGAGCTGCCAGAACAAAGAATGCTCCAGGTGCGAGAATAAAGATCGTAATTGGTTCATAACCAGCTTTACCTGCTGCAGCATCTGCCAGAGGAAGAATCTGGTGTCCGAAGATAGAACCGGCACCGATCAGCTCACGAACTGCACCGATACAGGTAATACTCAAGGTAAATCCAAGTCCCATACCAATACCATCAAATAAAGAAGCAATCGGTTTATTCTTGGATGCATATGCTTCTGCACGTCCAAGGATAATACAGTTTACTACGATCAGAGGAATATAGATTCCAAGGGAGTCATACAGACTTGGGATAAATCCCTGTAAAAGAAGCTGTACAACTGTTACAAATGAAGCAACAACTACGATAAATGCAGGCATACGTACTCTGTCCGGAATAAAGTTACGTAACAGAGAAATCATAAGGTTAGATGCCGCAAGAATTACGGTTGTTGTAAGTCCCATTCCGATACCATTAGTTGCAGATGTGGTGATGGCCAGTGTCGGACACATACCAAGCATCAGTACAAAGGTAGGATTTTCTTTGATGATTCCGTTATACAAACGTTCTGCAGGTGTGTTTGGTTTCATCACTGATTTCCTCCTTTCTCATACTGGAATGCACAAAGACCGGCGTTGACACCGTTTGTCATGGCATTCGTTGTGATCGTGGCACCACTTAAAGCATCAATCTGATTGTCCGCTGTGGCACCTGTTTTTGTATATTCAAATTTATCAACTTTCTTATCTTTGAACTGATCTTTAAATGCATCTGTGTTTGCTCTCATACCAAGACCTGCGGTCTCACCGATGGAAAGAATGGAAATTCCGTTTAATGTTCCATCATCCTGAATACCCATGGCAAACTGGATATCTCCGCCGTAACCTTCAGAAGTAGTTACTGTAAATGCATATCCCAGTTCATTACCGGAAGCATCTTTCGCAAGCATTGTCTCATCAATAGACTGTGCGGCATATCCGTTCTCGTCCAGGAAAGACTGGAGCGCATCTGCGTCTACATCTACTACATCAAAGCTGTCAGCGTCAGCAAATACTGCTTTGTACGCATCCTGTTTCGCCTGCGCTTCCTGCTTTGCGATCGGATCTGCTGTGATATCCTGGACTACACCAAGTGCAAGTCCGGCAACAAGTGTGATCACTGTAATAGCGATCGTATCTTTGATAATTCTGTTACTCATGCTTTTTTGCCCCCTTTCCCAAATGCCGGGTGACGAGTCACACGTTCAATCATAGGAACTAACAGGTTGCAGAAAATAATCGCATAGGATACGCCCTCTGCGGAACCGCCGAAAAGACGGAAAATCGCGGTCAGTACACCAAGACAGACACCATATACATACTGTCCTCTAGGTGTGATCGGTGTTGTGACATAATCTGTAGCCATAAACCATGCACCAAGCATCAGACCACCACCAAAGATGTGGCTGAACAGATAATTTACGTCAAATCCTTTTCCTGTTCCTAACATATAGAGGATTACAAATACTGCAAAAGATCCGATATAAGTAAGCGGAATCTTAAGGTCAATAACTTTAAAAATCAGAAGAATTGCTGCACCGATAAGAATTGCAAGTGCAGATGTCTCACCGATCGTACCCTGGATATCACCAAGGAACATATGTAATACGGATACAGAGCTGTCTGTAAATCCATTCTGTTTCAGGGCTGCCAGCGGAGTCGCACCGGACACTGTATCCACAACACCTCTGAACTTATCACTTACTGCAAAGTCTGTCATCTTTCCTGCGAAAGAGATCATCAGGAAGCATCTTCCTGCCAGCGCCGGGTTCATAAAGTTCTGTCCCAGACCTCCGAAAAGCTGTTTTACAACGATGATTGCAAATGCGCTGCCAAGTACAGGCATCCAGAGTGGAATAGATACCGGCATGTTTAATGCAAGTAATAAACCTGTAACAACCGCGCTGAAGTCTGTGATCGTATTCTTCTTGTGCATCAGCTTATCATAGATCCACTCAAAGAATACACTGGAAGCAACTGTGATCACTACTACCAGTAATGCGCGAACGCCAAAATTATAAATTCCAAACAGCGTGGTCGGCAAAAGCGCCAGCGCAACCAGCTGCATGATTTTGCTTGTTGTCATCTTATCCCGGACATGGGGATTGGATGATACATGTAACATCTGATCCATTATGATGTCCCCCTTTTACTTTTTCTTACGGCTTGCCAGAACCATCTTACGCATAGATTTGATCATCTGGGTCAGCGGACGTTTGGCCGGGCAGATATAACTACAGCAGCCACACTCACAACATTCCATACCATCAAACTTCTGGAAGCTCTCCATGTCACCATGCTCTGCAAAAGTTGCAAGTCTTGCAGGAATGACATGCCCAGGACAGACTCCTACGCATCTGCCGCAGTTAATGCATGCTGTCTGTTCAGCATCTGCCACATCATCTTTCTCCAGGCAGAGGCATGCAGAACTTGTCTTAATACATGGTACATGAGTATCATACATGGCAAATCCCATCATAGGGCCACCGGAAATCACTTTAGATACATTGTCTGTCAGACCACCGGCAGCTTCAATCAGTTCTGCCATATCTGTTCCTGAAAGGACATCAAAGTTCTGAGGATTCTTAATTCCCTGTCCTGTTACTGTTACGATACGGTCCATAACAGGCTTTCCAAGGATAACAGCTTCGTAAACAGCAATCACTGTATCTACGTTATCTACTACGCATCCTGCATCTGCCGGAAGCATGGTGGAGTTGATCTCTCTGTCTGTAACGGCCTTGATCAGGAATCGCTCACCACCCTGTGGATACTTAGTCATCAGCTCCGCAACTTCAATACGCGGAATATCCTTTACCATCTCTTTCAGCTTCGCAATACAGTCAGGCTTATTATCCTCAATACAGATATATCCCTTCGCATTGTCAAAAAGCTTCAGCATAACTCTCAAGCCCTCGATCAGCTTCTCAGAATCATCCAGCATTCTTCTGTAGTCGCTGGTAAGGTACGGTTCACACTCAGCACCGTTTACAAGGATATGATCAATTTTATCCGGTTCCTTCGGAGCAAGTTTTACCTGTGTCGGGAATCCGGCACCGCCCATTCCCACAACTCCTCCTTCTTTGATTCTTGCAAGGATCTCTTCTTTAGATAAATCCTCCAGTTTCGCAGGAGTGTATTCTATACTCTCATATTTCTGGTCATTCTCAATAATAATAGAATTAACCATGGAGCCTGTTGCTGTCAGGCGTGGTTCTATTCCCTTTACCATACCGGAAACAGATGCGTGGATCGGTGATGAGACAAATCCTGCCGCATCTGCGATCTTCTGTCCTGCAAGCACATGATCTCCTTTCTGAACTATCGGCGCAGCCGGCGCACCGATGTGCTGGGAAAGAGGATATACCATATCTCCCTTAGGCAGATATTTCACTACCGGACTGTTCTTGGATAATTCTTTTCCGTCATAAGGATGAACACCACCCTTAAAGGTTAAAATTCCCATTTCGTTCCCTCCTTTTTATATTAAGCATCTCAAGAGTGCTTTTTTCCTATCTGAGATATAACATCTGAGATATAGCAAGCCTTTCATACAGACTGAAGAAACTACATATGATAAGCCAATTCATGAGGTGCTGAAAATCAATCCTCAAAATTGATAAATTCCACATGCTTTTTCTTCCCTTTTTTGTATATTTTTATCACTTACAGTTATACTATAAACCATTTTTTCAAAAAAAGCACTACCCAAATTTCAATTTCTTGTGTATAATTAAATACAATTTCAGAAAGGAAAAAATGTTAACATGATTGTTAAAAAAATGCCCATTTTACAAGGGTTTCCAGACTTTGAGACTGTTAAATTTTTCACTGGAAAATTCTTCCAGAAATACAATTTTTCACCTGTTTTTTACGACATTGAAACCACCGGATTATCAAGAAAAACCACGTATTTATACCTGGTCGGAGCTGTTGGAATTGAAGATAAAACTTGGACTTTTTATCAATGGATGGCCGAAAATAACAAGGAAGAAGAAACAATTCTGAGAATTTTTTCACAATTTCTTGAACAGTATGATTGCCTGATTTCTTACAATGGAGAACGCTTCGATCAGCCCTATCTGGAAGCCAGATATGAAAAATATGGTCTTCCATCCCCATTTGAAGGAAAAATTTCTCTGGATCTCTATCTGACCTTGAAGCCATTAAAGACACTTTTGAAACTCCCGGCCATGAAACAGCCATGCCTGGAGGAATTTCTCGGAATCAAAAATCGAATTTATGACAATGGAAAAGAATGCATTCAGCTTTATAAAGATTTTCTGAAAAAGAGAGACCACGTGATAGCCGATGAAGTCCTTGGCCATAACCTGGAAGATGTGCTCGGACTTGGGAGAATTTTTGAAATGCTTGGTTACCTTTGCATTTATGATTCAGAATATGAAATTACATATGGGGAATTCGACGGCGAAAACCTGATTCTGGAAATGAAGCTTCCATATAAATTGCCGCAGAAATTTTCTAATGGAAATGAACAGTTTTATCTGACAGGGGAAGATGAACTCGTGAAATTTATTGTCAAAGCAGAAAATAGTAAATTGAAACAATACTATCCCAATCCGAAAGATTATTATTATCTTCCGGAAGAAGACTCTGTCATCCCAAAGTCTCTCGGATCCGGAATTGATAAAAAGCACCGGAAAGCAGCCACCAAAGATACCTGTTATACCTGGTTCGCCTGCTCCGATGCTTTTCTGAATAATCCACAGCAGCAAAAAGAATATCTGAGACATACTCTGCCGTATTTACTTGGGACACTAAAATAATAACCAGATAAGCCCCAGAAAAGGTCATCACCTGATTCTACTTTTCACTACATAAAATCAGCTCTATCTGCTTTTATACATAATTTTATCAAAAAAGCTGACGCCCCTGCATCTCAGGAGTTACCATACCAATATTCATGTGAACGAATCCGTAATATCTTTGCTTCCTATTCTCCTGACTATCTCATACAGTGCTTCTACACTGAACGGAAGAATCCTCTCATCCAGCCGAAATTTCGGGTGATGCAGGGGATATTCTTCTCCGCGAATTCCTGCCAGAAATACGGTAAACATCCCTTTTGTTTCCCTGAAGTACCGATAGGCATTGTCACCGGATAAAAACAGTTCGTCTTCTCCCTCCAGAACAAACTTTTCACCAAATATTTCTTTCCCGACACATTTTGCAGTCTGTACCAGTTCATCATCATTTGCAAATGCATACACCGGAGATTTCGGAAATTCCATATGAATGTCTGCCCCTGTCCTTATCTCAATTTCCTGCAGACATTTTTCCAGTTCTTCCTTTAACGCAACATATGTTTCTTCATGAACTGCACGGATGTTTCCATTCAACACCACATGATCTGCAACAATGTTCGTATATTCACCACCATGAACCGTACCAATTCCTACGATATATTTTCCTGGATTTATATGTTTCTTTTTGAAATTTTCATTCAGATCATGAATAGCGTTGACTACCTGTGAGGCAGCATAAATGGCATCAATCCCTTTCTCTGCCTCGCACCAGTGGCTGGATTTTCCATGAACATGAATCTGCATACTGTTGATCATAGAAGATGCCTGTCCCTGATGGACCGCCATCCCCAATGTCATATCTGCTGCATAATGAAACATCAGGAAGGCATCCGCTTTCGGGTTCTCTAAAGCGCCAGCCTGAAGCATCCTTTTCGCTCCCTCTCCGATCTCCTCTGCAGGTTCAAAAAGGAGACGGATCCTGACAGGAAAATTCTCCTGTTCTTCTGCCACAATTTTCGCCAAAATCAACGCAGCAGCAATAATAAAATCATGTCCACAGGCATGCATACATCCATCATTTACCGAAGCATATGCCATATCCGTCTGCTCCTGTATTGGCAGCGCATCCATTTCAGCTCTGAGAACCACCATTTTCTCTCTGTCCGAAAGACCTGGAAGTTCTGCAATAATGCCTGTAGGTTCTACATGGTTTACTTCATACCCTAAATTTTTCAGATACTTTTGAATATATGCAGAAGTTTCTACCTCCTGAAGTGCAAGCTCTGGATGCTGATGGAAATATCGTCTCAGTTTAATTAATTCTTCTGTATAATTTTGAATGTGCATGATATGATCCTGTTGCTTTCTATTAGTTTTTTCCACTCTTTATCTTATTTACAATCGAAATATATCCCTGAACCAGCAAATCCGTTACTACCAGCACAATAACTGACCATATCAGGCATCCTTTTACACTGAATCCACCAAAAGCAGCAAAACCGCCAATCACATAATATACACCTATATGTACAGCATATATCTTAGATATCTGTTTTGAATAATAGCACAGCTTATGATATCCGAATTTCCATTTCTCTATAATCGGCATTATCCAGAATGCAATCGCAAAAACAAACATTATCGCACAGAAACTTCCTGCTACCTTTGCAAGTCCCGGAATTCTGTACTGTTCAAGCATATAATTAAAAAATTCTTCAATGCCCGGATGTAATATCATGCAACATGCAAACCATATCACGGCTATCACTCCGCATATTATCCCGCTCTTCCTGTAAAAATTACCTTTTTCATTCTCAGGAATTCTTCTGAGTACCTTTCCAAAAACATAGCCCAGAAATACATAACTTAAATATGGAAAGAAACAAAAACTTGTCTCACCTTTTCCGCCAAAAGTCATATCCAGGATCCAGTTCATTGCCGAATTATCAGAAACCAGCAATTTTGCAAATGGCGATATGATTGCTACTATTATGGCACTTATTATATAACCTCTCAGGCTTACTCCTAATTTCCTGTATATAGCCAATACAAGATAACACATACCCGATATAAAAAATATATTTACAAACGTAAGCGCTGCATACAGATTTTCCGCATATGCTTCTCTGCCAACTGCTGATTCACCTGCAATCAGATTTCTTATACCAAAGCTGATCACTATCGCTGCAGCATAACATAAATTACTCAACCCCTGATATAATAGTAATTTTACACCGTTTTTAACCATATCTTCAGGTTTAGAATGCCGTGTAAAGACACTTCCAAAACCCATGGCAAACAAATAAAGACAGGCACCTGTCGGCATAAATAGTGTAAACAGAACCATATGCGCATTTGATGTCACAGCTTCCATGTTTCCTATTGTCTGAAATGAATGAATAAAGATTATCATAATCATCAGGAACCCCTTCACCAGATCCAGTTCCCTCTGTCGCCCAACATTTACTTCTTTTTCTCTTAATATAAACATTTTTCTCACCTCGTGTCCTTCAGGCAGTAAGGAATCCTGCTAACAGATAACCCAGAAAAGCTTCCGAATTTCCTGAAAACTTCCAAACCCAACTGGCAGTTTTTTCAATTCCAGCATACTTTACACGCTCTAGAGTAATGCGCAAAAAGAACAAGCTCTTCGCAGTCTCCCCAGCGTATTTTTATTTTACCATTTAGCAGGTCAAATAGCAAGTCAATGAGTCCACGGACCTCCACTATTTCGGACTCCATTGACCGTATATATCCACTAGTCAGGAACAACTTTAGGGCACAAAAAGAGCCTTTGATTTCTCAAAAGCTCTATATTTTTGCTATTTAATTGTATGAACAATCTATACTTCACAGGGTCAGACCTCGGCATTCCTCCGGCATTCTCAAATATGCTCCAAAGTAAACCATTCTTTCATCACATCAAAAATTCTTATAAGCTCCTCGTCCCTGATCACATATGGAACCATAGAGTACATATAGTTTAAAAATGGCCTGCTGAACACACCCCGTTCATAAGCAAACTGCTGGAAACCTTCCAGATCCCCGGGATCATGAACCTCCACGCACACGCAGCCACCCATGATCCGGACTTCTTTGATCCGCGGGTCTGTGAATGCTTCCATCTCACGGCGTGAAACCTGTTCAATATGACGGATCTTACTCATATAATCTTCGCGCTCAAAAATCTCAATTCCCTTTAAAGCCACAGCACATGCCAGCGGATTTCCCATAAAAGTAGGACCATGCATCAGGGCAAGTCTGTCATCATCACTGTAAAAGGCATCAAATACCTTATGATTTGCCACAGTGACAGCATGACCAATATATCCTCCAGTAAGCGCCTTTCCAAGAACCAGGATATCCGGCAGAACAAGATCTGCCACAAAGCGATTACCTGTGCGGCCAAACCCGGTTGCAACCTCGTCAAAAATTAAAAGAACATCATACTGGTCACACAATTCTCTTGCTCTCTTCAGGAATGAAATGTCATACATCCGCATTCCTCCTGCTCCCTGTAAAAGAGGCTCCACAATAAAGCAGTTCAGACGGTCATGATACTGTTCAAATGCCTCCTCCAAGGCCGGAATCTCAGTCGGAATATGGACAACACCCTCTTTTTTGTCAAAAGCGAAATGATAATCCTCGTCATCGCCAACTTCCATTGCCTTAAAGGTATCACCATGATATGCATGTTCAAGAGCCAACACTAACGAGCGCTTTCTTCCCTGATTGGTGTTGTATTGAAGGGCCATTTTAAGCGAAACCTCCACTGCAACACTTCCTGAATCTGAAAAAAAGCAATAATCCAGATCTCCTGGCAGAAATTCCTGCAGCTTCGCAGAAAGCTTTTCCACCGGATCATGTGTCAGTCCCCCAAGCATTACATGACAGAAACGGTCTGCCTGTTCCTTGATAGCTTCTGTCAGTTCCGGATGCTTATATCCATGAATCATACACCACCAGGAAGATATAGAGTCTATCAGCTTCTGATCTTTTGTATAAAGATGTACACCCTCTGCATCCAGAATCTTATACGGATCTTTCATTGTTTTCATTTGTTCATAGGGATACCATATCATTTGATTTTCACCTCATCATAAAATTCTGCCAGTGCATCTGCATCTATCTCAAGATCTTTTGCATTATCCTCTACTTTTGCAATAACCGGAAGGCCAGTCATATGTTGACACATAACAATATTATCCTCTTCCATAATATTTCCGGGATGGTAATGATTAAAAATAATACCTTTGATGGGAAGGGAATGGGCTTTCATATACTCAGCTGTCAATACAACACTGTTAATTGTACCAAGCCCTGCATCTGCCACCAGAATACTGGAAAGTTCAAACTCTTTTATCACATCCTCAAGCTGGATTTTGCGTTCATCAAAACAGAGCGGACAGAGGATACCGCCACTTCCTTCCATGGTAATATATTCATAATCATTTGCCGCCTTCAAAAATCCTCTTCGCACAACATCAAGATCCACCGGATTGCCCTCAACTCTTGAAGCCAGATGAGGAGACCAGGCATTTTCATATACATATGGACACATATCATCCAGAGACTGGGAAATACCGGACATCTCCTTGACAAAAAGTGCATCACCCGGGATCAGACTTCCGTCTGTACGCCGGTCATTTCCGCTCATTGCAGCTTTATAATAAGCCGGATTTTTTCCTGCCTGCGCCAGTTTTTTTACGATCAGTCCTGAGAGATAGGTTTTACCGATGTCCGTTCCTGTTCCTGTAATAAATACCGCTTTACTCATGATTCTTCCGCTTCCTTCCAATATTCCGGTGTTACATCTCTGCCCATATCAGAGAGCATTTTTCGATCGCTGCGGATTGTTGCACAGGCAACGGTAGTCAGCATGTTCCCTGTTATTGTAGCGGAGGCTCCGGATTTAAAGGCGGTTTCCCCGTCATTGGTAAGAAGTGCCCGTCCGGCAGCAAGACGAATATTAGCCTCAGGATTAATATAACGGAAGAAGGCGATTGTCCGGAGGATATCCTGCTCTGAAAGCTGATCAAGGTGTTCCAAAGGTGTTCCCGGAATGGGCATCAATGCATTGATCGGAATAGAATCAATCCCCAGCTCCGCAAGGCTGACTGCCATATCCAGACGATCCTCCCAGGTCTCTCCCATTCCTATGATACCGCCGGAACATGCACACATTCCTTCTGCCTTTACCTTTTTCAGAGTTTCAATCTTCATATCGTATGTATGTGTCGTACATATATTAGGAAAATTTCTCTTTGAAGTCTCAATATTATGATGGTAACTGGTTACTCCGGCTTCATGAAGACGATGCAGCTGTTCAGAAGAAAGAAATCCCATGGAAGCACAAAGATCAATATTACATTCCTTATGCATGGTTTCATAGGCGTGGATCGCCTGATCAAATTCTTTTCCAGTCAGGGCCTTTCCTGCAGTAACGATCGAGAAACGGTCAACGCCCTCCTCTTCGTTCATTTTACATGCTTCCAGAATCTTTTCCTCCGGAAGAAAATCATAGATCTCGCAGGAAGTATGGTTGTGTACTGACTGCGCACAATATTTGCAGTCCTCCGGACACCTGCCGCTGCGGCCATTGATGATGGAACAGAGGTCTACCTTATCACCGATATATGCTTTGCGGATACGGTCTGCTCCTTCACATAATTCATCTAAATCACAGGTAAGAAAATAGGAAAGATCATCCTCCCTTGTAATTCTGCGCCCATCAATAATTTCCTGTGCTAAAATAAGTGGATTCATTTTGCAAGCTCCTCCGTTTTCAGTCTGACATTTGATTTTGAATCAAAAAGATATTGATGCACTACCGGTCTGACACGCTTTGCAATGACAGCTCCCAGGATACTTAATGCAATATCGCCGGGTACCGCAAGCAGAAAACAATAAAGAATCAGCGGCCAGATTCCAATCGGTGTATCAATCACATAGTTACAGATCACATAGTAATAAACCATTCCACAGATATAGACAATCATCAGACCTGCCAGATTTGCAAGTAAATAGCGAAAAACTGTCTTCTGCTTAAGACGTTCTGCGATAAGTCCGGTTACGTATGTTCCCAGGCAGAACCCTATAATATAACCGAAGCTTGGCTTGAAAATATACCAGATTCCACCGCCTTCCGAAAAGATCGGAAGTCCCGCCAGCCCCAGCAGCATATAGGCAACCACAGAAATCATACCCCTTCTGGATCCCAGAAACAATCCGGCAAGCATAGTGAACAGGTACTGCAGTGTAAACGGAACCACAGGTACAGGGATTTTAATAAATGCCCCCGCTGCAATCAACGCCGTAAAAAGACCGCAATAAATCATGCTCTTTGTTTTTGTCATTTGTAAACCTCCATACGTTTTATGGTTTACTATTCTAAAACATCGGGGATTGATTGTCAACTTTTTATTGGAAATGTGTTGACCTTTTTTCATAAGATTACAATTCAGGGCAAGCAAACTTTGGGGATATGTTGGCTGTTTTCCTAGGGGCGGAAGTACAGGAGCTGATAAAAATCTTTTCTTCCTTTATCAGTGATAAAATATCTGATTTTAAAACAGACTTATATTACCAGAATCCAGATTATCTTGAATGGTCTTACAGAGAGGGAAAATTATTGGATTAATGAAAAAACCTCTCCCTTTTGAGACTACGTGAAATTCCAAAGGGAGAGGACTTTAAACTCCCCGTCATACATCCTTATTTTGGTATATCCGGCTCAAATTGTTCCGGATAAATATCACTTCCTTCATAGCCACAAACTCCCATTCCTGGGGAATTCATGATTGGAAGAAAACATATGTCCGCATACGTATATTTAATTTTGCAGTATTGCCTTTTATCTGCAATAAGTTGTTTCTTTAATGCCTGCTGCGCTATTATATTCTGTTGACTCATTGCATACGCAGACATCGGCGACATAAGTACCAAAATCATAGAACCATCCATGTTTTTATTAATTTCAATATCTCATTTTTTAACAAAATGATTAATAACCTCAAAAAGTATCTGAAACGGCTCTTCCTATAAATGGTATGTTTCCCATCGTAGGATGGCTGTTTTTCTTCTTAACAAGTGCGTCATGTGTCTTTTCGTAAAATCTGTTTCTGCATATCGGTATTCCTGCATTTTTATAATTTTCACTATCTTGAAAAGGTTCAAAAAAGTTTCTTGAAAACTCATGTATATCATGAGCATTGGTTTCAGTGCCCCAGGATCGGGGGATACTTTATCAGGGAAATCGTCCGGCAGTCCTCAGCTGCAGGCATGGATCCGTTTGACCGCATGCAGACTGCTGTAAATTACATCGAAAAGAAACATCCACGATATCTTGCAAATGACGGAACTTATCTTTATACTTTTGCCGCGGAGCCGAGTAATGAACTATGGTTCAAAAGCTGGCGGTTTGATTCCCTTACAACCCCAACAATCCTGTGTGCCATAGCAAAAGAGATTGGTGGTTTCGACAAGATAAGCAACCTTTATTACGACGGGAACTGGAGCGAACACTGGTATGCCCGTGTGACTATTGGGAACCAGACAAAAGATTACACGTTTTGTCCGGATGTGAGTACCGGAGACATTGGAGAAATCCGGAAAATAAATTTCATGGACACTTCCAAAATGATAAAAATTTATTAACCAAACAACAGGGCAGAAACAGCATTAAAACTGTTTCTGCCCTGCTTTTATAAATCTATGTTATCCATTTTTGTATTACCACTCTTGCGGTAGATTTTCATATATTTTCCGCTTGTATCCAGAGTGCTCCGATTCCACCTGGCGGTATATGTCTGCTTTACTTTTAATTTGACGTATCCTTTGTATAATTTTAATGTTCCAGTACCGGAATTTCCCCATGTATCTTTCCACTTAAAAGAAACTGTGTTTCCTTTACGCTTCGCTGTAATGGGAGCAGTCGCATAGATAGGCGAACCATTGACTCCCAATTTTTCAAGCTGAAGCCTGACTTTTGTACTGGTAACCTTATTCACAATGACGGAATAGCTTGGCTTGATGGTGACCGTCATATTGCTTGAAACAGACCATGTTTTTGTGTAGGTCCCGGTGTATTTACCGGAAGCGGCCTGGGCTGGCTGGTAAAGCGTAACAGTAATCATGATAGTCAGCATTAAGAATAGTAATCTGGAAAACCTTTTTCTCTTCATAGTAATCAAATCCTCCTTTATGTTTATAAACATATTGTACTACTGGATTTATATGGAAACAAGGACGAAATACGGATTTGGAAGTTTTAAAAACCTTGACCAGGGCGAATATGAAATCACAGAAATTAAGACTAAGCCTGCAGAAGTACAGGCATTTTGCTATTATCAAACCAGTCTTCGATTTGCTCCTTTTCCAAGATCAAAGGCATACGATCATGGATTTTTTTCATGGAATCATTCGCTGTGGTAGTCAGGATCACAAATCTTCGTTCATTCTCAAACCAGTCACAGAACCCTGCCATGTACAGCACAGAGGAATCCAGTCTGGTAAAGATACTCTTTTCTTTCAGGGAATTCCATTCGTAGAAACCGCCTGCCGGAATCAACAGCCGGTGATATAAGATCCCATTTTGAAAAGAAGGTTTATCCAAAACAGTTTCTACCCTTGCATTGATGACCAGACCCTTGCTTTTTGACAGGGGATATCCCCATCTGCATATACCCAGTTCCAGTCCGTGTTCTGACTGTCCAATGACTGGTGCGACATCGGTCGGACGGATATCTTCTTGTGCCAGCCGGATCCTCCCATCTATGTTCTGTACCACTCTGGAAATATCTTCCGTCATACCGGGATCAATGTAATATCTGCTGCACATAGTTCTCTCCTATTTAAGAATTTTTCTTATCTGCATATCCGCGGCTTCTGGATAAAGCTGCTTCATATGATTAACAATTTTTTTCCAGGATGTCTGCGGATCCTCCTTATAGCAGGAAGTGACGTGATCATATCCATAAATGTGTTCCGGAGAAGAATACACTGCCACATCCCAGCCGTACTCCACGCCCTTCCCGTTAATTCTTTTCCGAAAATCGCCGTTACACAGATATGTCTGCATCATAAGGCTGGTAATGGCTCCGTCAAATCCCTTTTCACCATCTTTTCCAAATCCGGCCAATCTTTTCAATTCGTTGGAGTAGATTTCTGCATCATTTTCCATGAAATGATCCATAATTTTCTTATGTTTGATTGGTGCTTTTTCATCCTCAAACAGGGCATCAAAATCATATCCGTCCCTGCGATAGTTGGCAAATACCGGCAGCCATTTTTTTGAAATAAAACCGGCTTTTTTTGCAAAGAATTTTCCGTAAAGAATATCATGTTTTTTTGCAATGGCAATCCTCCATCTCCACGGATCCCTCACCGGATCATCAGACCACCAGTATTCTGCCACTGTTCGTTCCTCCAGAGAAAACCCCGGAATCTCGTTCTTAAAAAGAGGAAGAAATCCAACCCGGTTGATATATTCGACTGCTTCATCCACATCTTGGATGCATTTCGGATCATTCCACTTTACCCCATGTATGATCCACTCTCCTGCTTCGTTTCCCATGGCGTTATCCCTTCTGTGTTTTGCTGCCTTAAGTATACCACACATTGACAGGATAAGACAAAGATATGTATATTTTTGTAAAAAAAATGATGATATTTCTAACCTCAATATATTCGTTTATCCGCGGCCTCATCCGTCCGACAATATATCATGCTCTTTGCGGTATTTATATGCTTCGTCCGTCCAAAGACTTTTGCTATTCCTCTGATCTTACCTTTTCCATGCTTTTTCATATATTGACAGGATGTCAGATTTGGGGGACTTTCCTTAGCATGATATATTTCCTGTCCCATAGCAAGCATCGTATCATCTCATACAGCAAAATAGACTTCCATATCCACCAAAGAATCAAGAGAATCTGCAACTGCCCTTAATGCCACTTGCCACGCTTCTTTCTTTGGATAACCATATATACCAGAGGAAATTAGAGCTTTCTCTTTATGATACAGCTCTCCGAACACTGAAAGAAAAATCTGTCGGAAATAAGCTGCCTTCCATGAAAGCCCTCTATGCTGAAAAAGACCGACTTATTGAATTGCGAAATACGCAACGGGAAGATTTTTCTAACTGCCGGAATTATGAACGGGAGTTTCGTACCGTGTCTGCCAATATTGATATGATCCTTGGGAAGAGCTACGAACAGGAACAGCAGATTGAGAAAGAACAGAATTTATAAATTTCCTGTTTTCATGCTTTCTAAAAAGAGGTATTATATAAAAAAACGCAGGAGGTATATTCAAATGAAAGCACATAAATATTGGTCACTTGGTGCATTGGCAGCCATGATTGGAACCTTTTATACCGGCTATAAAAACATGAAAACGGCTCACAAATATTTTGCTTGCAGCTCTCTTCTCTGCATGATTATGGCTATCTACTCCGGTCATAAAATGATTTCTGGTAAATCCAGAAAAAAGAAAGATTCTGTTTCTAAAGAATCTGCAGAATAATCAAAACTAAAGAAATGTTTACATAGGATTGCCTGATGGAATAAATATTTTCCATCAGGCAATCTTGCTATTTTACATCTTTTTTCAATCTGTCGTATAATATGTCATATCTGCTGCATAATGAAACATCAGGAAAGCATCCGCTTTCGGGTTCTCTAAAGCGCCAGCCTGAGCTTTGAATATCGCAAAAATTTCCGAAAGTCTCATATTCCTTTTTTATGCAGTGAGCAATACCCCAAATACGACGTTTGCCAAGCCATTCTGTTGGATAACCGTGTTCACGAAGTATATCACGTGGAATACTTCCCATCTGATATAGTAATGGAAATAACCAGTCAGTATCTCATTAAGCTTCCCTGTACAATACAGCCCTCCGAACGCTGAAAGAAAAATCTTCCGGAAACAAATTGCCTTCCATGAAAACACTCTATGTCGAAAAGGATCGGCTTATGGAATTGCGGGATAGGCAGCGTGAGGATTTCTCCAATCATCGTGATTATGAACGAGAGCTTCGCACTGTGTCTGCTAATATTGATATGATTCTTGGGAAGAATCGTGAGAAAGAACAAGAGCTTGAAAAAGAAAAGGATTTATAGACTGTTATTTTTCATCGGTATTTGGCATTTCAAAATTCGGGTATTGAGGATTACTATCTACCATGTTAAAATAATGATACAGAAATTCATGTTTACTATATCCCATTCTAAAGGAAAGCAGGTGGTGTTTTCACGATGAATAATACAGAAGAAACACTAGATTTTGAACAAAAACATAAAGAAGATCTGCAACGCCTTAGAGGTTTCCGTCTTTTAGATGATGATTTTATGAGTAAAGTTTTTGAAGATACGGCATGTGCTGAATTTCTACTTCAAATCATTTTACAAAGGCATGACCTTAAAGTACAATCTGTGCAGGGACAATATGATATAAAAAATTTACAGGGACGTTCTGTTCGCTTGGATATATTAGCTGTCGATACTAATAACCGCACTTATAATATAGAAATCCAAAGAAGTGATCGTGGTGCTGGTGCAAAACGTGCAAAATATAACAGCAGTCTTATAGATGCCAATATAACTGAAGCCGGTGATAAATATGATGCCCTCACTGAAACCTATGTGATTTTTATTACTGAAAATGATGTATTAAAATCCGGGCTTCCAATCTATCACATTGACCGCATCGTCCAGGAAACCGGTGAACCATTCGGCGATGAAGCTCATATTATTTATGTAAATTCCCAAATCAAAGACGAAACAGAACTCGGAAAATTAATGCACGATTTTTCCTGTACCGATCCGAAAGATATGTATTATAAAATACTTGCTGACAGGGTACGTTATTTCAAAGAAGATGAGGAAGGAGTTTTGACTATGTGCAGAGAAATGGAAAATATGCGAAAAGAAAGTTCTCATGAAAAAGCCGTAGAAATTGCTAAGCGTATGCTGGCTTCCGGTAAACTCACTTACGAAGATATTGCCGTTTTTACAGACCTGACCTTAGAAGAAATCAAGGCTCTGGCTGTACAGAAAACTGCATAAAAAATGACTCCCCATGAAACGCATTTAATATACATGTCATGTGGGAGTCATTTATTGTTACCATCCCTACTACCTTGCTGTCTACGCTTAGCACGTTACATTACTGCAAATTCTTTTAACCGACAAAAAATAAGGAGACCATAATCCATAAAATGAATTATCATCCCCTTACATATTGTAATATTTATGTCCTATTTTGAAATGATATAATCAGTATCTTTCTTTTTTAGCGAATATTCAGAAAAGCATATCATTTTTAGTCTTTATTGCCCGAATATGTCAGCCTATATATCTTACAGATACATCCTCCCATCTATCGCCGGTTATTTTTACTTTCTTTGTATCAAGTGTAAAGTTATTTTTATTGTTATAGCATACAACCGCAGAACCTTTCATTCTTACATCGATAGAGCCGCCTGTCATAGAAAATTTCTTTCTTGGACTTCCAACTTCGATTACAGATCCATATGCTCCGCCAATAAATTTTCCGCCGGTTATAGATGTTGTACTATTAGCTCCGCAGTACAGAACATAAGAATTCTCAGATGTAAATGTTCCACCTTTAATAGTCATGAAACTATAGTTCATGATCGCACCGCAGTCTCCCATATACTTTCCGCCGGAAATTGTAACTTTTCCTTTGTTATTATAAACAATGCCAACTACATTCTGAATATATGAATCAGCATATGTTCCACCTTTCAAGTTGATCGTTGCTTTTTCTGAATAAATAACTGGATAATTACATGTTCTGTCGTAATTTCCAAACGTCCCACCATTAATAGTTACTGTACCTTTTTCTCCGTAAACACAGTTATATCTTGCTTTTACAGTTGCTTTTTTTATCACTAATGAACCACCATAGTTACAGAAAGCTGAATATTTTTTATTCACTATTTTTCCATTGTTAACTACCGTTTTTCCACTGTTAATGATCTGCTGATAAGTTCCGCCATTTACTGTTAGTGTAGCACCTTTTTCTGTAAATATCGTTCCATTTAAAGTACCATTGAGAATAGTTACTTTACCAGCTATGATATCAAATGTACCATCGTTTTCATCTGCTACCTTTGATATGATCTTATGTTTATTCATATCAAAGGTATAAGTCACATTCTTTTTGGATACAAGAGTCTTTGTCACTGTAATATCCTGGTTCAATTTGATCGTCTGACCATTCTTGACTGCTGTCAGTGCTTTCTGTACTGTTGCATAGTTTTTGTTTCCAATTGATGCCTGTCCGCTGGCTGCAGATACATTAATGCTGTACATAAGAACAAGTGTTAACGTCAGCAGCATTACTTTAAAAACCTTTCCTAATCTGTTTTTCATACTCTTTCTTCTCCTTTTTCGTATTTTTATATCCGGATATTAACAAAAAGAACAAGGGACATTCTTTTTACAGATACCGGATATTTAAATATATCTTACCTATCCCGATCCGATTTTTCAACAATATTTTTAAATTTTTATCAGATTTCTGTAATTATTCTTATATTTATATTTTAGAAAGATTTTTTTAGATTTTTATACGTAAAAAAGAATGGTTTTCCTTTTTATAACGCAAAAAAATCTGAAGACTTATCATCTTCAGGTTTTCTATGCTTAGTCGAAGCGACGAGATTCGAACCCACGACCTCTGCGTCCCGAATCAAAGATGCTCGAGATTATGCTCACATATCCTGTCTTTTCTATAATTATATAACATTTTTTGACAATATTCAATCCCTAAAGTTGTGTAAATTGCCGATATTTCACTGTAAAAAATTCGTGAAACGACACCCCTGCGTCATTAATTCATGAAATTCATGAGCATATTATAATATATAATATTTCCAACACAAGCACTTCTCATACTGTACTTTCTATGGTACAATTTGTACATGTACTGCTTCTTTAGCAGATTGCAAATAATACTATTAGTGAAGTTCCTATGGAAAAGAATATCTCAAAAATACAGTCCTATTTTGATTCTAATGTTCCAGCTAACCGCTACACTTCTACAGCAAGAGGTTCTGCCGCTAATATTGATTCGGCAGAATGGAACATCTTGTCCAAGCTGATTGAATCCGATGATCTGACATACGATAAAAAGGTTGAATACCTGAAGCAATTATTAGAACATTATCGTGGCAGGAAATCCCCTAATTTGCCACTTCCTATAGTATTTCGTCAAGCCATATATCTGCTTGCCTATGATCTCTGCAAAAATGAGCAGAACTGCTCTACTGCTCAGAATAGTGTTCTTTTTGATATAGGTTTGTCCCATAATACATTTACACGTTGGGGTATGCACCCAAAGGATGATTATCTTTCAGATACAAATTCCCAGAATACACTTTCTAAGAGTACGCATTCCAAAGATACAGATTCCAAGGATGCATCTTCCAACGATACATCTTCTAACGATACAATCCCTCTCACCATGCCAATTTTTTATCAGGGCAAGAAAAACTACTCTTTGGTTTACATGGTTGGAGAATTAAGTAAACAGGTACCGTATAATAATTTCGTAGATGTGTTCTGCGGATCGGGTACAGTAACTCTGGGCGTTTCCAAAGACCCTCAGCATAATTATTTCATGAATGACATTAACAGGACACGAACAAATCTTATCGATATTATCCGATATGGTGGTTAGGAATTTATGAAATCACTCTCTGAGTTAATGGAGAAGATTAAAGGATTTTCTGAAGGAAATCATCCAGAAACAAATGTCCCACTCCTGTCACTTTTCCCAGAAACTTCCGACTGGAAAATCATCGGATTAAAATTATTAAATGACAGTTTAAAGGAAAAAGATAAATCAGAAAATAAAGAGATATCTGTGGATATTGCAAGCGTAGAAGAGTTTGTACCTCTTGCAACTGTAGAAGAATACATTGCAAAATCTTCCCAGAAAGCACAGCTTGCATATGCTGAAGTTTTATATATTTTCTTCAATAAAATTATTGACAATACTTCTGCAAAACCATTACAGCGAGCTATCGCCACTGTATACACCGACACCTTTTCAACCCGCAGGAAACCAACAAAAGCTACGCTTAAGCAATTCTTTTCTACTCTCTCCTACTGGGAGAAAGTAATTGACGAATTCCAGAGTTTTAATTTCTTTATGGGGTCTGACCCCGAGAGGACTCGCCTGGTAGCATGAAACCTCTTCTTTGTTAATTCATAGGGTCAGACCCCGGCATTCTGCGCCATTTTCACCTGTGCGTGTCCGGTTTTCTACGCCGGAACGGCGGATTCCTGCAAAGATGGAGCCTGCGATATTATGCCATACACTGAAAATAGCACCAGGAAGAGTTGCCAGTGGATTGGCTGCAAAGTTAGCTGCTGCCAGAGAAACTGCCAGTCCACTGTTTTGCATGCCCACTTCAATAGCTATAGCTGTTGTCCGTGTATATTCTACATGGAAAATTTTTGCTGCAAGGAGTCCAAGCATCATACCACAGAAATTGTGGATCGCAACAACGCCAAGGACCAGAACTCCGCAGCTTAAGATTTTCTCTGCATTAATTGCCACGATTCCGCCAATGATCATAACAATGGCTACAACAGAGATCAATGGCATAACATCTGAAACTTTATCTACATGATCTCCTGCAAGTGTACGGAGAAGGATTCCAAGAAGTACAGGAACCAGAATTACTTTTACAACAGAAAGTACCATTGCCCAGAAGGATACTTCCACCCAGGCACCTGCCAGAATGTACACAAGAAATGGAGTCATAACAGGAGCAGCCAGAGTGGAAACGATGGTCATTCCTACTGAAAGTGCAACATCACCGCCTGCAATATAGGTGATCACATTGCTGGCTGTTCCACCAGGACAGCATCCCACAAGAATCACACCCAGAGCCAGATCTTCGGGAAGATTCATGACTTTACACAATACCCAGGCTACGACTGGCATGATCGTATACTGTGTAACTGCGCCAATGATCACTTCCTTGGGTCTGGAAAAAATTGCCCGGAAGTCTTCCAGACGTATGGTCAGTCCCATACCAAACATGATCACGCCCAGAAAAACAGATGTATAATTTGTCATCCATGCAAATCCATCCCTCCAGAAAAAGGCAAGGCATGAAAAGGCAATGATGATGATTCCAATATATCTGGATGCAAAACTGCTGATTTTCCCGATTTTCTTTAAAATATTTTCCATATATTATACCTCGTAGCTGAAGTTATCGATCAGTCTTGTTTTGCCAATATAGACAGCCATTGCTACGAGAACATTATGATCAGCTTTTTCCACAGGCTGCATGGTAAGTGCATCTACCATGGAAACGTAATCGATTTTTGCCAGAGGCTCTGCCTCGATCACTGCACGCATTTTGCCGAGAAGTTCTTCTGCGGAAATACCTGCGTGAATGATTTCCTGTCCGAGTTTTACGGATCTGGACAGACAGAGAGCAGCCTTTCTCTCTTCATCGCTTAAATATGTATTTCTGGAGGATTTTGCCAGTCCGTCCTCTTCACGGACAATCGGGCAGCCTACGATCTCTATATCAAAATTCAGATCCTGGACCATTTTGCGGATGATGGCCAGCTGCTGAGCATCCTTCTGTCCGAAATATGCTCTGTCCGGGGCTACAATATGGAACAGCTTGGTTACAACTGTGCACACACCCTTGAAATGAATAGGACGTGTTTTTCCACAAAGTGTCTCAGATAATGTATCGATACTTACAAATGCATGGGGATCATGATACATTTCAGAAGATTCAGGGCAGAAGATCAGGTCTGCGCCAAGACTTTCACAGAGTTTGCTGTCGCGTTCGAAATCTCTTGGATATGCCTCAAGATCCTCTGTCGGACCAAACTGTGTTGGATTGACAAAGTCAGACACAACTACAATGTCGTTCTGTTCTCTGCATTTTTTGATCAGACTTGCATGTCCCTCATGAAGAAATCCCATTGTTGGAACAAGACCTATAGTTTTACCTTCTTTTTTCCATGCTTTGATCTGTTTTCTTGTTTCTTCTACTGTTTTTGTTACCTGCATTGTTATCTCCTCTTTCTCGGTCAATGGACCGGTATCATAGATTTTGAGATAGCCTCTTTTCTGAATTCACTTTCATCTTATGATAGCCTCTAATCTGATATCAACGTTTTCAGGCCATATCTTTCAGCAGACCATGTTTCTCATAATTAGTCACTCTGCTGATCTTATTCTCTTCATCTACAAATACAACTGCAGGCTTATGAGTGCGTGCCTCTTCAGGCTCATATCCTGCGTAAGCCATGATGATAATCTTGTCACCTGTGCTTACACATCTTGCTGCTGCTCCGTTCAGACAGATCATACCGCTTCCGCGTTTTCCGCAGATTGTGTATGTCTCGAATCGACTGCCATTGTTCACATCTACAATCTGAACTTTCTCATATTCCAGTATTCCGGCAGCTTCCAGCAGTTCTTCATCCACAGTAATGCTTCCCACATAATCCAGTTCAGCCTGGATAACAGTTGCTCTGTGGATTTTTCCTTTTAACATTTCTATTGTCATCTTATATAGTCCTTTCCTGCGGGAAAAATCAGAGTCAAGCAGCACCATAAAAAGGAAATATACCTTTGTGATCTGCAAAAAAAGCGCATCAGGATACACTTTGACCCTGAAACGCTTCTGATTGATTCCCTGTATATTGAGTCCTGTTTCTGATACATAAAATACGTTTTACTATTCCATAGATTATTGGAAATCTGATTTTTTTGTATCATAAATACAGGCTCGTATCTTTTAAAATTACATACATCCCTCCGTTCCCGTTTCCGGATTCCGGCTGGCTGCTTTTATATAAGATTCCAGTGATTTCAGCCAGAGTATAGTTTTGAGTCCAAATACTATCTCTGAGTGGTATTATTACATCTGGTCAGTTATTTGTCAATAAATTGTTTATTTACTGGTTACTGTTCACTCCGCGTCCAGTAATACGCTGTGCGATACAATGAATATGAACGTGAATGTGAACTTCCAGTTTTTTTCCGTCTAAATCGAGCAGCACTATATCTGTAACTCAAAATAATTCTATTTTTCTGTCTTTTCTCCATCTGATCCCAATATTGCTATTTTATTTTCTGCTTTCAATAACACTATCCGTTGTTCAAAATGACTTTTCTTTTTTTATCCCTATCTTCATTGACGTTCGCTCCCAATTCTGGTAATATAAAAATGTTTTAAACAACCAAATTTTAATATCAAATGTTATTAATAGCAACATCGGAGAATTAAATATGAAAAAAATATCTTATCAAAAAATGGCTGATACTATTATTGCCAAAAGAAAAGAAAAAAAACTTACACAGGCTCAGCTCGCAGATATGACAGGCATCCACAGAGCCATGGTCAGCAGATTAGAGGGGCTGGATTATATTCCTTCCATAGATCAGCTTCAGGCAATTGCAGAAGCGCTCGGATTCGAAGTGACTGACTTATTTGTAGAAGATAAACCAACACTTGATAAAAAATATAACATCGCAGTTGCAGGTACCGGTTATGTAGGCCTGTCTATTGCGACCCTTCTTTCCCAGCACAACCATGTCACAGCAGTCGACATCATCCCAGAGAAGGTAGAACTTATCAACAATAGAAAATCACCGATCAAAGACGACTATATCGAAAAATATCTGACTGAAAAAGATCTTGATCTTACCGCCACACTGGACGGAGAAGAAGCGTATAAAAACGCAGACTTCGTAGTAATCGCAGCTCCGACCAACTACGACAGTAAGAAAAATTTCTTCGACTGCTCTGCAGTAGAGTCAGTAATTGAGCTTGTATTAAAGGTAAATCCAAACGCAACAATGATCATCAAATCAACCATCCCTGTTGGGTATACTGTATCTGCAAGAGCAAAATACCATACCAAAAACATTATCTTCAGTCCGGAATTCCTGCGCGAATCAAAAGCACTCTACGATAATCTCTATCCATCAAGGATCATCGTATCCTGTGATGAAGAGACAAGAGAAAAAGCTGAGATCTTCGCCAAACTCCTTCAGCAGGGCGCGATTAAAGAAAACATCGACACCTTATTCATGGGATTTACAGAGGCTGAGGCTGTAAAACTCTTTGCAAATACATATCTTGCACTTCGTGTATCCTACTTTAATGAGCTGGATACCTACGCAGAAACAAAGGGATTGGATACACAGGAGATCATCAACGGCGTATGTCTGGATCCACGTATCGGAACTCATTACAACAACCCAAGCTTTGGATATGGCGGATATTGCCTGCCAAAAGATACAAAACAGCTTCTTGCAAACTTCAACGATGTACCCCAGAATATGATCTCCGCTATCGTAGAAAGCAACAGAACAAGAAAAGACTACATCGCAGATAAGGTTCTTGAAATGGCCGGAGCATATGAAGCAAACAGCTCCTGGGATCCAAGTAAAGAAGGCGAAAAAGTCATCGGTGTATACCGGCTTACTATGAAGAGCAATTCCGACAACTTCCGCCAGTCCTCCATCCAGGGTGTCATGAAACGTATCAAAGCCAAAGGCGCAAAGGTTATTATTTATGAACCAACTTTAAAGAACGGCGAAACATTCTATGGTTCTGAAGTAATCAATGATCTGGAGAAATTTAAAGCAAACAGCCAGGCGATCATCGCCAATAGATACAATTCCTGCCTTGATGATGTAAAGGACAAAGTTTATACAAGAGATATCTTTAAAAGAGATTAAGAGAAATCACAAGAGATCAAGGGCAATATTATGATGGAGGTTTAAATAGAATGAACCATATAGATCTGAAAAATAAAACTGTTTTTATTACCGGTTCTGCCGGATTTATCGGCAGCAACCTTGTACTTGAACTGTTAAGGACACAGTCACCAATCCATATCATCGGTCTGGACAACGTAAACGACTATTACGATGTAAACATCAAAGAATGGCGTTTAAGGGAAATCGAGAAATGTGTAGATGAGCACAGCGATTCTACTTATATTTTCTATAAAGATGATCTGGCAAATAAAGCAATCATCGACAAGATTTTCAAAGAGCACAAGCCAGACATTGTTGTAAATTTAGGCGCACAGGCAGGTGTACGTTACTCAATCAGCAATCCGGACGCCTATATCCAGTCAAATATGATTGGATTCTACAATATACTTGAGGCTTGCCGACATTCTTATGATAATGATCAAAAAGGCGTAGAACACCTTGTATACGCTTCCTCCTCTTCTGTATATGGAACAAACAAAAAAGTACCTTACAGCACTGAGGACAAGGTAGACAATCCGGTATCCCTCTACGCAGCCACAAAAAAATCAAATGAATTGATGGCTCATGCATACAGTAAGCTATATAACATCCCATCTACAGGACTTCGCTTCTTCACAGTATACGGCCCAGCAGGAAGACCGGACATGGCTTACTTTGGTTTTACCAACAAGCTTCTTAAAGGAGAGACTATTCAGATTTTCAACTACGGCAATTGCAAACGTGACTTCACATACGTTGACGATATCGTAGAAGGCGTAAAACGTATCATGCAGGGAGCTCCGGAAAAGAAAAACGGAGAAGACGGACTTCCAATCCCACCATACGCTGTATACAACATCGGAAACAGTCATCCAGAAAATCTCCTTGACTTCGTAACAATCCTTCAGGAAGAGCTCATCCGTGCCAGGGTACTGCCGGCAGATTATGACTTCGAAGCTCACAAAGAGCTTGTTGCAATGCAGCCAGGCGATGTACCTGTAACATATGCCGATACAAGTGCACTTGAAAGAGATTATGGATTCAAACCAAATACCTCCTTAAGAACCGGTCTCAGGCAGTTTGCTGAATGGTATAAAGAATTTTATAATGTATAAACAACATAAGCAATCTGTGAGGATATGTTGGCTGTATTCCATAAAATCGCAATTCAAGTCAAGCATTTCCCGGGAATTCGTTGACTGTTTTTCATGAAATTGCAATTCAGGCCAAACATTTCCCGGAAATGTATTGGCTGCGTATTTCGTGGAGTCTGACTCCAATGTGATTCAATTCCTTTCCCCGTGAACTTCCTGAAAAAGTAACACTCAAATTGCCTTTTTTTCATTAAAACAGTCCAAAATCTAATTTATTTCACTCTCAGAACAGATAAATGCCATGATCTCTTCGTATGTTTTTGTACTGTTTTCAACAGCTTTACGCTTACTCATCAAGAATTATTCACATATTCTATTTCCTCAGAAATAGCGGTCACTATCTTTTCTATATCAGCAATGTATTTTTCAACATCCTCACGTTCAATATCTATTTTTGCACCTGTTTCATGTAAGCAATCAGCTTGATGTGCAATCTGGTTTCTTCGTCTAAACAAAGTGTTTAAAGTTTGCTTAAATTTGTCTTTAGTTGGTGTCGTTGAGCCTTGCTCATAAAATGCTCTATCTGCAACACTTTGCCATTTTACGCCAATAAGATTCAATTGACCAATCACTGCATCGGCACTCATAAATGTATCTTCCGCATATGAATCATTTACAATATCCAAAAACCAATTTTCTTGTTCAGGGTTTCTTAGGACATCCGAAATTTCACCTAACCGAATCGTAAAATTGTCATATCGTTCTGTCTTTTCCCAAACGCCTTGAAATATTTGTACCATACCATATTTTGTCACTTCATGCATAAAGAAATCCAAAGCACTATCGAGAAAAACTACCTGGGATCTTAAAACATCCTTATACTGAATATTATTTTCGGCTTTTAATTGTTCAGCCAATTCAAATTGTGACTTTATAGATAATAAATTGTTTGTAAAACGATTTGTAATGGCTGACAGTTCAAATTGTATTGTACGACTAGGACGTCTATCACGTGTACCAATACTTCTAGGTGTAAGTTCAAGATTTCTTTCTTCCGTTTGAGGCATTAACATCCCTCCTCTACTGGAAATACCAAAGGATTATGAATAAACGGAATCGCACCATATTTTCCATTCATATATCCTTTACTGATATTTTCATCCTTTCTTACATTTTTCAACTCCGCCAAAGAATAAATGTCAGTCTCCCTATCTTTATTAAGTTCAGTAAACCAAATCTGATCTCTTCTAAACGTATTTAAATCCAACAGATTTGTATCATGTGTACTAAAAATAAGCTGAGCTTTAGAATCCCGCTTTCCATACATAATAAGTCTTAATATCTCTTTTACTATACGAGGATGCAAACTTGTTTCCATTTCATCCCATATCAAAACTTTATCTTTAAGAATAATATCTATAATAGGACCAAATACTTCAAATAATTTTTGAATACCTTTAGATTCTTCATTCAGATTAACAGAGAACAAACCGTAATTTATATTTGCTTCTGACCTTGTTACTTCTTTTGCCTGAGCAAAAAAAGGTTTAAATTCATCTGGTATATTATCTGGAATAAATTCTGGAGTCATCTGTGTTTTTTCAAACTTAGTATCTATACTTTGAATAGGTGTATCAACAGATTTCATAAAATCAATAAATATCTTTTTTAATTCAGGCTCTTTCGTAAATCTTTCAATAGAATACTCCAGCCAATTACTAATTTCTAATGGCAACGGATAAAAGATAAGATCTTCCTTAAAGAACAAAAAAACTAATTCTGCTTCTTTTACTGCAGAGTAATTTGCAGAAACAGATAGAAATAATTTATTAGGCTTCATAAAATTCAATATCGCCTCAAAATCTTTTTTAAACTTATCTCCAAAAGATACTTCATTCAAATTTCTATCAAAAATTTTTGCTTGTTTTCCATTCGGAAAATAGTAAAGATACTCAGATATAATCTGTTCTGATGTATAAGACAGACCATAAGCATAACGTACATCTTCTTTCACGAATTGAATAGTATATGTTGTAGGAGTATTTTGCTTTGTAAGCTTATGCGAAACCTGTCTTATTTTGTCACCCGGCTGATGATTATTGCTATTACAAACTAAAAGTTTCAAAAAATTTAATGAATCTAAAAAACTCGTCTTCCCAGAGCCATTTGCACCATAGATAGCTGCCACTTTATTAATAAGTGTTCCCCTATAATCTACTAAGAGTTTTTCAAAAGAATTATCCTTTGAGGCAAGCATTGAAAATATCACTTTTTCTTTTATTGAACGATAATTTTCACAAGTATATTCTAAAATCATAGTAACACCTCTTCAATTTTTGTTGGTAGTTATATTATATCCAAACAAGTGTAAAAGTCAACCTCGTTTTCGCTTTTTATGCAAATATCAAATAAATTTATACGCTTATTATGTTTTAATACTTTGTATTTTCATATTTTTCACAAATTCTCGTTTTTAATTATTGACGTATCGTATTTAAAATGATATTATCGACTTATAAACGTAAACGGTAGAACGGTTCTTTCCGCTATTGGTTGAAATTAATGTATTGAAGTTATATAATATATTCAAAATATATTTACTACGTGAACTTCCTGAAAAAGTAACACTCAAATTGCCCTTTTTTCATTAAAACAGTCCAAAATCTAATTTATTTCACTTTCAGAACAGATAAATGCCATGATCTCTTCGTATGTTTTTGTACTGTTTTCAACAGCTTTGAGCAGTTCTTTTTTCTTCTCTTCGTTCCTTTTTGCATAAAGATCTTTCAGTTTCATCATTTCGGAATCATACTTTTCTTTTACTTTTAATACCGTCTCTTCCTGCTTCTTTATCTGCTCTTCCAAAGATATCATTTTTCTCGGTCTTGCCATATATTATTTCCCCTCTTCTGCATATTTTTCAAGCAGTCTGCTCAATCCTACAGCTTTGTCCTGTATCTGGTCTGCATCCATATCAAACGCTTTTAAGATTATTTTCTGGGTTGCTGTTACTGCATGATCCATACGATATTTTCCATCTGTCTGACGGACCAGTTCTATCTGTTTGTTGCAAAACAAAAATGTAGGTGATTGCAACTACATTTTGTAGGTAATTGCAAAGCATCAGAATCCTAGGAACAGGCGGCGCCGGATGGTAGCTCCTAAGTTGGATCTAATGCAAAAATCCATTGCAGACATACAGATAATCAATTACCCTTGTCTTTGTTGTAAGCCAAAACATCAAATATAAGGAGAAAAGGAGTATGACTACAATGGATCAGATTCATCGTATCAGAGAACTCTTCTATGAGCAAGGGAAAAATCTGAACGAAATTGCAATCATCATGAACTGCGACCCCTGTGTGTTAGGATAGTTGTCAGTGAAAGATAATTACTTTTGTGGTAGTATATAGCTATCACAGGAAGCGACATCGAAGAGCATCCACAAAAACCACAACTGACTCGGACTTGTACATAATATATATTTCATAAATATTTCTTTTGGAGTAAATTTTTCCAGAACATATGTAGATGGTATTACCCAAGCAAACGCAACAAAAACATATGGTATCAACAACCTTTTACTTTTGTTCACAATGAAAGGACGAAACTCTTGATATCTATTTTTTTCTTGCTTTAAATATTCAAATAGATACCCCGCAACAAACACGAACCCATAAATATGAAAAGAATTCAACCAAAAGGCTATATTCTTTAATAATTTAGATTCTATGGCAACAGGTTGAACCCTAAACCAATCCCCCCAAAAAAATCATACTATGGTAAGCTACTACCATTAGCATCAATACTGTTTTTACGAAAATACAGTTCTCTAACTGCTCATGCTTTGCAATATCTTCCATGTCAATGTTCCTTTCCAAATCAATCTTTTACTATCTTTTTCCAACCAAAAGACATATTCCACTTTTCATTTCTTCTTTATATAGAATAAAATTGACAAACACTATAACAACGACTGCAATAAACGCTGTTTTTATCGCCATTACAAAAAAAGCAATATATGTTAATTGGGTAATATTAATCCGCAGAGTACAGATAGCAATTAACAATGCAGACAACAAATCTACTATAATATGTTTGACAAAATGGCCAAAAGATCGTTTCAACACATTATGCTTTAAATATAACGCAAAATATATTGTCCTATATGACATAGCTATCAGTGTCCCAATTGCAACTCCTATCAAGCCAAATTTAATAACAAGAATAATTGACAATATCAAATTAATACAAGCTTCTATGATAGCGCTATTTTGTGTTTGTTTATAATGTCCTACTGCCAATACCATCATATTATATGGTATTCTATATGAATACATTGCTTGTGCCAATGTAATAAGTATTGCAAAAGTAGGAACAACATAAGAAATATCTGTAATCTTTCTGGTATAAACCATCACAAATGGCACAATCAAAATGCCACAACACGTATATGAAAAAGTAGTAATTGTATGTACTATCCATTCAATGGATGCAAATGTGTGTTCTAATAATTCAAATTCTTTCTTCACATACATATTTCCTAGTAATGCCTGCATACCATTTGTAAAAGCTGTTACTATACTTTTTATACCACTCACAACAATATTATAAACTGCATATATTGATACATTTTCCAGCGTTGAAAATAAAGTTAATACCATTGTATCTGTGCTGACCAATACTACTGTTGCAATGTGTTGCGCTAGGCCATTCCATTTTTGCTTAATTGGTTCTTCATCAAGTACTATTTTTCGATCTATCTTATATCTATATTTCACAACACAAGCATACGTAACCGGCTGCACAAGGAAAAAAATGGAAGTCAATAACTTATATAAATGTATTGATAACTTAAATTTTACTGCCACAAAACATATTATCAAATTTAATCCTAATGTTATAGACTGAACAATCATCTGCACAAAAACTAGCTGATCTGCTGCTAAAAGCAATCTATATGTCATACTAAAATAATACTGGGAGAAAGTAACAAGCGAAAGTATAACTACTAAAGTAGCTGTATATACATATCCAAATGAATCTTTTACAGTAAGAGGATATACAAATACTAATACGAGTGTATAACCAAGTAGTAACATGCCAACTTTCTTAAAAAAATTATTCGATGATTTTACAATCTTTGAAATCATTATTTCATTTTTCTGGGCTAACGGCCCATATAAGGCTGAACGTACCACAGCTCCTACTCCACATTCAGCCAAACTAATAAAACCTAAAAAATGAGTAATGGAAGATACTAAACCATTTACTGCCGATCCATAACATTGAAGAACTAATTGCGGAACTATAAAACCATATGCTAACGAGAGTATTTCATAAAATAAAGAAAAATATGTATTTAAGATCAGTTTTTTTCCTCTATCCATCTTATCTCCTTCCCACGTCATAAAAAACACTAATGCTTATTCATAATGCATTTTCATTTTTTCTTTCGATAAATCAATCCATTCTCCTAATACCATATCCCATTCTTCTGGCTCAAACCCGTCAAAACCACTTGCAGGATATAAAGTTAATTCTCCAATATAAATACTGTCGTCGGTCACATAAAAATCAACTCTTAAAAAAGGATAGTTTTTTGATAATTTTTTTGAAATAAAAAGCATTTCTTCGAACCTTTCTGGTTTTTTATGTGTTCTTTTTGAATTAGAAACTCCAGGTCTTTTAAGATTTAAATGATTCCAATTATTATCATAAAAATCTTCTGTCAAGCCAGATTGAGAATGTCTATCACTACAAACCAATGTCATTTTTGGTTCTCCATTAAAACAATGTACTTTATAATCGTCAATTTCTTGATCTGCACTACCCAAGAGCATTTCTGCAATGATTCTCGGTTTTACATTTTTATATGGCCATTCTCGTCTGTATTCATAATAATTATTTTTTAGAGAATGATTTATTATTTTTTTAGCTTTGTTTAAATCAAATGTACGTTTGTCTCTGCATATTACAACTCCACCACTATCATGTGTTGTTTTTAAAACAAACTGATTTGGCAGTACACTAAAATCAATTTCTTCGAAGTAATTCCAAACCCCGTATGTAGGAACAATAAATTCCTCACCCAGTTGTTTGGAAATAATATTTTTTACCTCATACTTGTCAACAAACAAAGTATATTCACTTCTTCTATCATTTAACTTTAACCACTGTATTTTTTCATTAAATGTTTTAGGATCATCAAAATTGATTTTCTTGCCAAAACAACAATAATACATTTTACTTAAATATTCTTTATCAGACAAATTTTTATACATTTTAAGCCAATCACATATTTTGATTCGATATTGTGGATTACTTATAAATAATACACCACTCTTAATTAACTTCTTAATCATTATACCACCTCACTTTTAGCTGCTTCATTTCTAAGAAAAACACCATAAAATAGAAGTATGTTTCTTTAGAATAACAACTTACTTTTCCCCATTCCATTATCAAAAATGATAACATTAATATTACACATATTTTTCTACCATAGTGATCTATTTTACGGTAACGCCAAAATCCTTTCAGTAAATGTACATATATTGAGTAAAAAGCACAAAATCCAATTATTCCACCGCCACAAAGCAATTCTACATAATTATTGTGCAAATATGCATCCTCTCCAATTTTTCTCAAAGCAATAATATGAGGAGATCCTATTCCAATCCCAAAAAAGGGATGGCATAAAAAGCTGTTCCAACCGATCTCTATCATTTGCTTTCTAAGATTGGCAGATCGTGCTCCGTCACTTCCCTCTAATGAATCTATTAAATATCCCATTCTTTCGTTAATTCCAGAGAATATAGGAAATTTGGTCATAATCCACAATATCAACCCTAGTGCAATTATAGCTATAAAAATTCGCATAATAATTCTTGTTGACTTTTTATTACGATCATTGGATACAACATAAACTGAAAATAATCCTATAATTAAAAGTACAAATGCTTTTCTACTTTGTGTTGCTAATATAATAAATAACGTTGGAATCATGAATATCCAACTAACAATATTCTTTTTCTTAAGGTTAAAGATTTGATATACTTGAATGATTATTGCAATGGCTGAAATTTGCCCAATTACATTAACATTAGTATAACTATTTTCTAAACGTACAGAAGATTTAAGCATATTCAATATAAAATCCAAACCATAAAAGTATATTGAATATATCGCAACAATATATCCCGCCCATTTGATTACATTCAACAAATCTTTAATCTTATCTCCATCATCATAGAATGTATATATAGGTGTAAAGCAGACTAATATTTGTATAATAAAAATAAATTTTCCTATAGCATCTGATGGACGAATAGATATTAACGCCGTAAAAAGGCATATGATTCCAAACATGAAAACAAATCTATGCCATTCTCCGATATGGATTTTTACTTGAAATCCTTTATAAACTATATAAAACAAAAAAATTACAGCTGATACTCCTACAAGAATAAATCTTCCCCATGTATAAGATTCAAAAATAAAAAAAGATGCAAACAAAAAAGCTGTACATATGTTGATTAAATTTTCTGAAATTCTTTTTAAATCAATTTTCACACTTATCACCAACTGTCATTTTTAAAAATTCTTGAACAATTATGTTTATATTGTAGCCACTGTTTTGCAAAACTTGCGTTGTATCTATTCTCTCTTTTTTATGTTTTACACATTTTTCTGCCCACACTTCTGGTTCTACATCTATAGGCAAAAATTCTACTAATCCAGTTATGTTAGATTGACGAGTTATTCTATCTGAAATAATACACGGCAATCCTGTAGCTTGTGCCTCGACGACAGTGTTAGGCATTCCCTCATAAAAAGACGGAAAAACAAACAAATCAAAAACTGATAAAAGATTTGGAATATCATTTCTTACACCCAAAAACAATACATCCTCTGACAAATGATAATTATTAACCTTATCTTTTATTTCACTTTCTAATTCACCTGTCCCAACCAAGATAAATTTGGCACTTTCATCTCTCTCTTTGATATTTTTAAAAATATCAATAAGATACGTATGGTTTTTTTGATTCGAAAAACGTCCAATATGTCCATAGATGGTATCATTCTCAGTTAACCCCAACAGCTTTCTCGTTTCATTTCTTTTTTTTCCATCAAATTTAAAATATTCTAAGTCAACTGCGTTATGTAAAATATTTACTTCGTTATTCTTATATGCTTGCTCTCCAAATGTAAAAATAGCTGCTAAATCTGAAGGCGCTATTTTCAAATTAACAACACTTTTAAGCAATGGCTTACACATTGTATTTATAATTTTGTAAACTGTTCCTTCTTCAGCATACGAATTGCAAGATCTAAGTCCTAATGTTTCTGCACCACCTTTCCTGGCAGCCAACAAATCAATTGCAGCAATTGGAGTAGAGCCCAATTTTATTACAATCTTATATTTGCCTTGTTTAACAATGTCCTTTATCATTCTGAATGCAACAAAAGGTTTTTTAGTACGAAATGGTATGTAATGAACCCTACCACCAGCATTAACTACTTCTTTGTCATAATAACCTTTGTCAGATGCTATAAAATCCATCTGATATTTATTTTTATCTAAAGCTCTGCTCAACTTCATTAAAAAGGTTTCTGCACCACCTGTATTTAATGAATCAACTATACATAATATTCTTTCCATTATTTTCAACTCTTTCTTTTATTTTTTTTATATGTTTCTCCGGAGTATATTCCTTTGCTTTAACTATACATTGTTTCCTCATATTTAACATACTGTTTTTATTTTCATATGCCCAAACCAAACAATCATATAATGATTTCATTTTATCGTTCGGATAAATAATTCCTGTTTTTAAATTATCTATTATTTCGCTATTTGCACTCCAATCTGTAGCTATTACCGGAACTCCTGATGAAAACGCATCAACAATTGTTCCAGGAAATCCCTCTCCAAACCAAAATGTTGGGAATAATAATGCATAATACTTTTTAACAGTTTCTACACTTTTATTATAAGCAACTAATCCACAGTATTTAATTGCATCTGATGATTCATGTAAAATCTTTTCAAATTGACTTTTATATTCATCTTCAATCAATCCATAAATGTCTAACCTATACACAATTCTTCCGTATGTTTTATTAAACTGTTCAACACCTGCTATTGCATCTTCTATTCCTTTTTCCTTCATTACTCTCGAAAATGTACAAAGCGGAATCACATCCTCAAATGTCTGCACAAGATTTTCATCAGATACAACTTCTAGATTTTTAAAATTGGGTAACTCTTCAGCATTGTAAACCCTCACTTTTTCCAAATCTTTGCACATCTGCTTTGTTTCAACCCAATTAACCACAAAAGAATTAAGATATTTTTCATTTTTAGGATTATATTCTATATAATCTTCTGGACTTCCTCCGATAACATCATGATAAATTCTACGTTTTAATATTTTTGATGCATAATATAGAATCGGAAAATAGAATTTAGCACCGTTTTGTGACACTAAAATAAAAATGTCTTTGCAACACATAATTACCAATATCGTCTGAAAAAGCAATTTTATCGGATTTGTTGACTTGTTCTGGGTATTTGCAATATAAATTTTCCAATCAGTATTTTTTGCAAGCTCCTCATATAATATTTTGGTTTTAACGGTCTGACCATCCATCTTATCACAGATGCTTCCTATAATACCTACTTTTCTTCTTTTCTTACTCAAGATGCTTCACCTTCCTATAAATTTTATAAAGCATGTTTAAAACAAACATTTTTGCTGCATCTAAAATCGTATTTCCTGTCAAAAAAAAATTATGATTATTTCTATTTTTATAATATGTATTCTTATATGTGAAATAATTCTTTATATCAAGTTTTTCAGCATCATATTCTTCCAAAATCTTAGGAAATTCATTGCTGGAATTATAATCTATTCCTATTATTTGAACAGCATTTTTTTCAAATATAACACCATACCCCAAGTCGCAAAAATGCTTCGGTTTATACTTAATTTGCTTATCATGAAATTCTTTTTTTAAACTCGAAAAATAAAAATTACCAATAGAATAAAAAATATATTTATCATTATATATTTCGTATGGTTGTACAATATGCGGATGCGAGCAGACAACACTCTCAAATCCTTTATCAATTAATTTTCTACACTCATTAATTGTTCTTTTTGTTGGAAGAGTATTATATTCAAATCCGGTATGTAAGTAGCTTCCTGTATAATAAAAATCGTGGATGTTGAAAATTGAAAATACCTCAGAGTACAATAAGACTACTGACTGGCAGGTTAGTAAAAATCTTATTGAACAGAGAGGTATCTACAATGAAGT
>SKEX01000226.1_pt1 | contig 59448 bp, 50 predicted proteins | sample 4841451 | NCBI WGS metagenome assembly SKEX01 (sample SAMN11008798, study PRJNA524170) | human gut metagenome | isolation source: fecal sample from pouch patient p38, | place: Israel: Tel-Aviv | reverse complement strand
AAAGGCAATGGAGGACCGAACCCACATCCGTTGAAAAGGGTGGGGATGAGGTGTGGATAGGGGAGAAATTCCAATCGAACCCGGAGATAGCTGGTTCTCCTCGAAATAGCTTTAGGGCTAGCCTCATACGAGTCTTGCGGAGGTAGAGCACTGAATTTCCTAGGGGGCGTCAAAGCTTACCGAAGAATATCAAACTCCGAATGCCGCGTAGATGATGTATGGGAGTCAGACTATACGAGATAAGTTGGATAGTCGAAAGGGAAAGAGCCCAGACCACCAGCTAAGGTCCCAAAATGTGTGTTAAGTGGAAAAGGATGTGGGATTTCGAAGACAACTAGGATGTTGGCTCAGAAGCAGCCATACATTCAAAGAGTGCGTAATAGCTCACTAGTCGAGAGGTCCTGCGCCGAAAATGTCCGGGGCTGAAACACACTACCGAAGCTGTGGAATTGATCTGATCAATTGGTAGAGGAGCATTCTTAAAGGGAAGAAGCTGTACCGGAAGGAGCAGTGGACTTTTAAGAAGAGAGAATGCCGGAATGAGTAGCGAGAGGAAGGTGGGAATCCTTCCGGCCGAATATCTAAGGTTTCCAGAGTAAAGCTGATCTGCTCTGGGTAAGTCGGGGCCTAAGGCGAGGTCGAAAGACGTAGTCGATGGACAACAGGTTGAAATTCCTGTACTATGATATAACAGAACTGTGGGGACACGTGTGGAGAGCGGGAGCCGGGAATGGAAAGCCCGGTGCAAGCGAAGTAGGAGAGGAGTTGGCAAATCCGCTTCTCAATCTGAAGACGTGATGCGGACCGAACTGAGAGTAGGGAAGCCCGTGAGCCATGCGTCAAGAAAAGCCGCTATTGTTTATATCATACCCGTACCGTAAACCGACACAGGTGGATGAGGAGAGAATCCTAAGGCCGACGGGAGAAGCATTGTTAAGGAACTCGGCAAAATGACTCCGTAACTTCGGGAGAAGGAGTGCCAGTGAGAACTGGCCGCAGAGAATTGGCCCAAGCAACTGTTTAGCAAAAACACAGGTCTATGCAAAACCGAAAGGTGAAGTATATGGGCTGACGCCTGCCCGGTGCTGGAAGGTTAAGGGGAGAGGTTAGCGTAAGCGAAGCTTTGAACTTAAGCCCCAGTAAACGGCGGCCGTAACTATAACGGTCCTAAGGTAGCGAAATTCCTTGTCGGGTAAGTTCCGACCCGCACGAAAGGCGTAATGATTTGGGCACTGTCTCGACAATGCACCCGGTGAAATTGAAATACCAGTGAAGATGCTGGTTACCTGCGCCAGGACGGAAAGACCCCATGGAGCTTTACTCCAGCTTGATACTGGGATTCGGTATTGCATGTACAGGATAGGTGGGAGACTGAGAAGTATTTACGCCAGTAGATACAGAGTCGCTGTTGGGATACCACCCTTGCAGTACTGGGTTTCTAACCAGCAGCCGTGACCCGGCTGGGGGACAATGTCAGGTGGGGAGTTTGACTGGGGCGGTCGCCTCCGAAAGGGTATCGGAGGCGCTCAAAGGTTCCCTCAGAATGGTCGGAAACCATTCAAAGAGTGCAAAGGCAGAAGGGAGCTTGACTGCGACACCGACGGGTGGAGCAGGTACGAAAGTAGGACTTAGTGATCCGGTGGTATAAAGTGGGATTGCCATCGCTCAACGGATAAAAGCTACCCTGGGGATAACAGGCTTATCACTCCCAAGAGTTCACATCGACGGAGTGGTTTGGCACCTCGATGTCGGCTCATCGCATCCTGGGGCTGAAGTAGGTCCCAAGGGTTGGGCTGTTCGCCCATTAAAGCGGTACGCGAGCTGGGTTCAGAACGTCGTGAGACAGTTCGGTCCCTATCCGGCGTGGGCGTAGGATATTTGAGAGGAGCTGCCCTTAGTACGAGAGGACCGGGGTGGACTGGCCGCTGGTGGATCTGTTGTATTACCAAATGCATGGCAGAGTAGCCAAGCCGGGACGGGATAAACGCTGAAGGCATCTAAGCGTGAAGCCCCCCTCAAGATGAGATATCCCATAACGTCAAGTTAGTAAGACCCCTTGAAGACGACGAGGTAGATAGGGCAGAGGTGGAAGTGTGGTAACACATGGAGCTGACTGTTACTAATAGGTCGAGGGCATAACCAAGCAAGGTGATAGGAAAAAGGATGATTCTTTGTATGCAGTTTTGAAGGTACAATATATCTTCAATATGGCCCAGTGGCTCAGTTGGTTAGAGCGCCGCCCTGTCACGGCGGAGGTCGAGAGTTCGAGTCTCTTCTGGGTCGTTTAAGATGGGGTCTTAGCTCAGCTGGGAGAGCATCTGCCTTACAAGCAGAGGGTCACAGGTTCGAGCCCTGTAGGCCCCACTTATTAAATAAGGATGGATTCCCGAGTGGCCAAAGGGGGCAGACTGTAAATCTGTTGGCAACGCCTTCGAAGGTTCGAATCCTTCTCCATCCATTTGAGTACCGTAAGGACTCAGTTAAGTTGCCGATGTGGCTCAATTGGCAGAGCAGCTGATTTGTAATCAGCAGGTTATCGGTTCGAGTCCGATCATCGGCTTTCTCTTATGAGAAGAATTTAATATCGCGGGGTGGAGCAGTCTGGAAGCTCGTCGGGCTCATAACCCGAAGGTCGTAGGTTCAAATCCTGCCCCCGCAATTTAGACTTTTAAGTCTTATGCCCAGATAGCTCAGTTGGTAGAGCAGAGGACTGAAAATCCTCGTGTCGCTGGTTCGATTCCGGCTCTGGGCATTTTCGTTGCCAGGAGTAATGAAATAATTGAATAGGGGCGTGTAGCTCAGTTGGTAGAGCACTTGACTTTTAATCAAGTTGTCCGGGGTTCGAATCCCCGCACGCTCATTGTAGAACAAGCGATTTTGCTTGTTTTTTTTGTTATATTAACTTATATTTTGATTACACCTATGCTATGCAAAAGATTCAGCACAGACATAATATGTGAAAAAGTCTGAAATATGTTGGAATATTTATTTGAATCGGAAATAGATGTGGATAACATCTAATTTACAACACAGGTATACAGAAGATATAATAAAAGCGAAAGTGATACGGATAGAAATAAATTGGAAGGATAAGCATTTGCAGAAAAATTTATGGAATACTTATATGAAAAATTAGAAGCATATGGGAAGTCGGATTATTATGGGTTTCATATGCCTGGGCATAAACGTAATTCGGATGTTACACAAGCGAATTTACCATATGGAATTGATATTACAGAGATTGAAGGATTTGATAATCTTCATCATGCGGAGGAAATCATCAGGGAAGCGGAAGTCAGGGCAGCTTCCTTGTATCATGCAGAGGAGACGCACTATTTGATTAATGGGAGTACTGCGGGCATTTTAAGTGCGGTAATGGGATGTACTAAAAAGGGCGGAAAGATTTTAATGGCAAGAAACTGTCATAAGTCGGTCTATCATGCTGTTTTTTTAAATGAATTGCGTCCGGTATATATTTATCCGGAATTTGATGAGACAATGGAACTGAATATGGCTGTGTCTCCTGAGAAAATTGAGAGGTTATTAGAGGAACATAAGGAGGTTCAGGCTGTGGTATTGACATCACCGACATATGACGGGGTGTTGTCGGATATTGAGAGGATTTCTGAAATTGTACATCAGAAAAAAATTCCGTTGATTGTGGATGAGGCGCACGGAGCACACTTTGGATTTCACCCTTATTTTCCAAAGAATGCAAATACAAAGGGAGCAGATGTTGTAATACACAGTCTGCATAAAACACTTCCGGCATTGACGCAGACAGCACTGATTCACTTGAATGGGACACGGATCGATCGAAGGAAGATTCGGAATTATCTGCATATTTTTCAGACAAGCAGTCCTTCTTATGTGTTGATGGCAAGTATGGATGAATGTCTGAGGACGGTGGCAGAGCAGGGGGATGTGTTGTTTGAGACTTATGTGAAGAATCTGGAAAGCAAAAGGGGAGAGTTGAAAAAATTAAAGCATATCAGATTGATGGAGACAGAAGAATTCGACAGATCCAAACTGGTGCTGTCTGTAAAAGATACGATTCTTAAGAAAGAGAATCGAGTGTTTACAGGGAAAATGTTGTATGAGAGATTGCTTTTAGAATATCATCTGCAGATGGAAATGGCTGCAGGATCTTATGTGATTGCCATGACTTCGATTGGAGATACAAAAGAAGGAATGGATCGGCTGCTCAGTGCTTTGTTTGAGATTGATGAGGAATTGGAAAAAAAGTCAGAGGAAGAGAAAAGGTATTATCTGCCCCGTCAGGAACAGGTCCTCACGAGCTTTGAGGTAGAAGGAATGCGAAGAATGGAAAACGTAAAGAGCCTGAGCTGGAAGGAGTCGGCGGGATTTATTTCCATGGAATATGCGTATTTGTATCCGCCGGGAATTCCGCTGATCGTTCCGGGGGAACGAATCACTAAGGAAACAGCAGCAATGTTAGTGGATTATCAGAACAAAGGGTTTTCTGTGGAAGGAATTAGTGTGGAAAACTATATCGAGGTGTTGATAAATGAGTAAAATTTTTTATATTATGGGGAAAAGTTCTTCCGGAAAAGATACGATTTATAAGAAAATAAGAGAAAAACTGCCGCAGTTAAAGCGGATTACTCCTTATACGACCCGACCGATCAGGGAAGGGGAGACCGATGGTGTGGAATATTTTTTTGTGGACGAAGAAAGGCTGAACGAACTTAAGGAGAAGGAACGTGTCATAGAAGTACGTTCTTATAATACAAAGTGTGGAATCTGGACCTATTTTACAGCAGATGACGGGCAGATTGATCTCCAGAAGTATGATTATCTTGTGATAGGGACTCTGGAATCTTATTATGGGATGCGGGAGTATTTTGGAGAAGAACAGCTGGTTCCGATTTATATTGAGGTAGAGGACGGGATGAGACTGGAGAGAGCGCTTTGCAGGGAACGACAGCAGAAGAAACCCAAATATGCGGAGATGTGCAGACGTTTTCTGGCAGATGCAGAGGATTTCTCCGAAGAGAATTTGAAAAGAGCAGGCATTGTAAGGAGATTTGAAAATCTGAAGATGGAAAAATGTCTGAGTGAAATTACAGAGTTGATCCGGGAAGAAATGACTTCGCTTTAAAAGAAAACAGGAAAAAGATAAAAAGAGAAGCAGGCGGGCAGATTTGCCGTTTGTTTCTCTTTTTTTGCTTTACAAGGTTTTAACTTGCAATTGAAGTGATATTAAAAAAGGAATGTTATAATGACGAACGTGCCATTAAGAAAGGAAACAGTTTGATGTTAAAGAAAGTAATAGAAGAGGCATTCCCTACCGTACTGGCGTTTACCATGTCAGGAATGTACAGCATTGCGGATGGGATTTTTGTAGGAAAGGCAGCGGGAGATACAGGGCTTGCAGCGATTAATATTGCGTGGCCGATCCCGGCACTGATCACTGCGCTCGGAATTGGAATCGGAACGGGAGGAAGTGTTTTGTACTCTCATTACAGAGGGCGGGGAGAGCAGAAGGTATGTGAAAATTTGTTTGAGCTTACAATGACACTTCTGATCGGTACAGGTATACTTGCAACGATTTTGCTGTCTCTGGTACAGAAACCGTTTTTAGAAATTTTGGGAGCTGCGGGAAGTGTTCAGATGGAAGCAATCAAGTATACGGCGATCATTATTGCCGGAAGTATCCTTCAGGTGGCAGGAACCGGAATCATGCCTCTTTTGAGAAATATGAATCAGTCGCTGGGAGCAATGCTCAGCATGGCGGCAGGATTTGCAGTCAATATTCTGGTGAACTATTATCTGATGTTCCGATTGAATATGGGAATCAGGGGAGCCGCATTTGGAACGGTGACGGCGCAGGCCGTGGTAGTTATGGCAGGATGTGCGATCCTGTGGAAAACAGGTTATCGAAAATGGAGACTGTTGTGGCACAGGCAGTATGCTGCAGATATTTTCAAGATTGGGATTACGGCATTTGGAACATCACTTGCGCCGACAGCTGCACTTATTTTTACAAATCTGCAGTGTCTTCGTTATGGCGGAAATGCAGCGGTGGCGTGTTATGCGGCTATTTCTTATATTGCATTCCCGGTTCAGTATTTTCTGACGGGAATCGGAGAAGGTGTACAGCCTCTGATTAGTTTTTATCATGGTGCGAAAAAGGAGACAGAGGTAAGAGCAGTAAAAAAAATCGCTTACACCGCAGAAATCATCTTAGGAATCACGGCGGCAGCAGTGACGATCTGTATGATTCCGTATATTGGAGGATGGTTTGGTCTGTCAGCAGAGTCAAAGCAGTATTTTTCTTCGGGGATGCGGATCAGTTCATTTGCATTTCTGTTAACGGGAACGGCAAAGTTGAATGTATCCTGTCTCAATGCAGTCATGCAGACGAAAAAAGCGGTGTTTATGACTTATATAGAAAGCCTGGCAGTTTCGCCAATCTGTCTGTTTTTGCTTCCGGCTGTCTGGGATATCAGAGGAATCTGGCTGGCGCTCCCGGTAACAGCAGGAATTATGACAGGGATTTACGGGTTGATAAGAAAGGATAGAAAAAATGAAGAATAAAGTAAAATTCAGGCAACTGGGCAGTGTGACTCTTTTTGTTCTGCCGGCATTCATTCCTCTGATCGTATTTTGGATTTATCCGATCCTGCGATCTGTCTATATTAGTTTCACAGACTGGGATTATATGACTCCGGACTACAATTTTGTATTTTTTGATAATTTTATTTCGTTGTTCCAGGATGCCAGATTTTACGATGCACTTTGGAACACAGTTGTGTTTACATTGGGAACGCTGATTCCGACGATCGTACTTGGTCTGATGCTGGCTCTTTTGATGCAGAAAGCATTTAAAGGAAGCGGGATCATCAAATTTATTTTGTTTTCGCCATGGATCACGCCGACTGTTGCAGTGTCGATCGTATGGACCTGGATCTACGATCCGAATACGGGAGTTGCAAATACGGTAATGAGATTTCTGCATCTCCCCGAATTACAGTGGATTAAAAGTTCAGACACAGCAATGCTCGCTGTGATCATTGTGACTGTGTGGAAGAGTCTGGGATATGCGATGATCTTTTATCTTTCCGCATTGGAAAAGGTTCCGAAAGAGTTGTACGAGGCAAGCGGGCTGGATGGAGCAAAAAGGTGGCAGAGATTCCGGGATGTTACGATTCCGTGTATTTCTCCGACTACGTTTTTCCTGGTAATTATTACGATGGTAACTTCACTGCAGGCATATGATCAGATCCAGATCCTGACTCAGGGAGGTCCGTCCGGAAGCACAAGAACCTTGCTGTATATGTATTATCAGCTTGGGTTTGAAGAATTTAACATGGGACAGGCAACTGCGGTGGCGATTGTGATGATTATAATCACCGTAGTATTATCGGCAGTACAGTTCGGTGCATCGAAAAAATGGGTGCATTATTAGAAAGAAGGACAGATTATGAAGATAAGAACAGGAATCGAAAAACTCGGAAAAGGAATGATTTTACTGATCTTCAGTATTTTCACAATCTTTCCGTTTGTATGGATGATTTTAAGTGCACTGAAAACAAAGGCGGAGATTATGGATGTCAGTTCATTTTTTCCGGCAGAATTCCAGTGGCATAACTTTTACCAGGTCATTTTTGAATCACCGCTTCTTCGATATGTCGGCAACAGTTTGTTTGTATCAGTGATCACGCTGGCGCTGCAGATCGTAACAGGTGCGATGATCGCCTATGCGATTGTTTTTATGAATTTTAAAGGTAAGAAAGCGTTGTTTGCAGTCATCATGGGAACTTATATGCTTCCGACAGCAGCAACATATATTCCGAGCTATATTATTCTGGCAAACTGGAATCTGCTGAACACGTTTACAGGGCTGATCATTTCCAACTGTGTCAGCATTTTCGGAATCTTTCTGCTTCGACAGGCATTCATGCAGGTTCCAATGGGACTGATCGAGGCAGCGAGAATCGACGGGGCAAGCTCCTGGAAGATTCTGTGGCGGGTCGTGTGTCCGATGACAAAATCTTCGTTCATCACATTTGGACTGATGAACTTTATTACCTGCTACAACAGTTATATGTGGCCTTCTCTGATCACAGATGCGGATGAGAAGATGATGGTGTCACAGGGATTGAGAAAATTCTTTATAGAAGGCGGTGCTTATGGAACAGAATGGCCCCTGGTCATGGCAGGAAGTACATTGATCGTACTGCCGCTTCTGATTCTGTTTGCATTTACGCAAAAGTGGTTTATCAATGGAATCGGCGGAGATACGGGTATGAAAGGATAATTCCTTTTTTACATAAAGAAAGCAAAGAAAAAACGATATACGATGCATGAAGGAGAAAAAAGAAAATGAAAAAGAGAATTGTATCAGCATTATTAGTTTGTGTACTTGGAATGTCCCTGGTGACAGGATGTGGAAACAATGCAAAGGCTGCAGAAACGACAAAGACAGCAGATGGAAAAATTCAGTTGGATCTCTGGTATTCCGGGGGAAAAACAGCAGTCAATGTATTTCAGGACATTGTAGATGCATTCAATGAGTCTCAGGACAAATATGAAGTTAAGACAACAACACAGGCGGATTATACAGAGACTTATGAAAAACTGCAGGCAGGGATTGCGGGAAAGAAAGCTCCGGACATGGCACTTCTGGATACAGATAAATCCAGAAATCTTTCTGAAAAAAATCTGGTTGCAGACATCAATGATTATGTAGAAAAAGATGATTCCTTTGAAAAAGACGATTATCTGCCGGTATTTTATGAGCAGGGGGAGGATGAGAACGGAAAATTGTTTGCACTGCCTGCATATGGTACAACACAGGTGATGTACTACAATAAGGCGGCATTTGAAAAAGCGGGAATTGACCCTGTAACGATCAAGACCTGGCAGGACCTTGCAGCGGCAGCAGAGAAAATGACAGCTTCTGATGGTTCCTTTGTGGGCTGGGAGCCAATGTGGGGATCAGGAAATCTGATCGATGCAGCACTCAGCAACGGAGCCTCTCTTCTGAGTGAGGACGGGAAAAAAGTGATGATCAATTCAGACGAATGGGTAGAAGTATGGGAGAGCTTCCGTACATGGATTCACGATGACAAGATCATGAAAGTAAATTCCGGCGGACAGGGCTGGGAATACTGGTACACGACGATTGACGACGTTCTGCAGAATAAAGCAGGCGGTTATACAGGTTCTTCCGGAGATCAGGCAGATTTGGACTTTAGCATTGTGGGAGCAATGGAACAGCCTGGATTTAACGACAACTCTTCAGCACCAACGGCAGATGCACTGCAGCTTGTGATGCTTCAGAATTCTTCTGATGAAGAAAAAGAAGGTGTTTATGAGTTTATGAAATATTTTACAACTCCGGAAAATCAGGCAAAATGGTCCATGGGCACAGGATATGTGGCAGTACGTGAGTCTACACAGGAAGTAGAAGAGTTTAAGTCTTATGCAGAAGAAAATCCTCAGGCACTGGTTCCGCTTCAGCAGGCATCTCACGGAACACCGGCTCTTCAGGATCCGACAGGAGGAAAGATTCTGGATGCCCTGTCAATTGCAGCGGATAAGGTAGAGTTGGAAAACGTACCTGCACAGGAAGCTCTGGATGAAGCACAGAAAACAGCACAGGAAGCATTGGATGCATTATAAAATGAGAGATCAGATTAGATTTAAAATCGGAAAAGAAGAAAAAAATATTCAGGAAAAATGGATTGAAATTCCGGAAGGAACAGAACACATTCAGATGATGATAGAAATGCCCGAAGAATTTCAGTATATGGCATTCTTGTTTCTGGAAGATCCCAAAAAAGAAATTCGGTTTCAGAAGCTGCTGGGATATGGGCAGCAGAACCCGGGAATCGGAAAAAGTACAAAGGATACAACGATAGGAGGTGTTCCGGGAGAGATTTATCCCGGAACATGGAAAATCGGAATCGGCATTTTTACAGAATATGTTGCGCAGAAGCTGGGAGAACAAACCGGAGAAATTGTACTGACAGTTTCGGACCGGAAAGATGTAGTTTCTGATCCGATCGGCGGAGAATGCTGGGTGGAAAACGGACTTCATGTCTCGGAACAAAGCTATCGCTGGGAGAACGTATTTTGTCCGGAATCCGGATGGTATAAGGGCGATTTTCATACGCATACGAGGTTGTCTGACGGAAAAGAGACGATCGGGCATGCTTCTGAAAGAGCAGAGGAAAGCGGTTTGGATTTTTATGTGCCGACAGAACATAATCTGATGCATACCGGCTGGTGTAAGACTTCACTCTGTGTGCTTCCCGGAATTGAGGTAACGACAGATAAAGGACACATGAATCTGTTTGGAATTACGGAAATGCCGGAGAAAATTCCGGAGATCGTGAAGCATAACGGAGATGAGATCATAGATACGTATATGGACCAGACGATAGCACAAGCAAAACAAAAAGGATGGATTCGCAGTATCAATCATCCGTTTCTGACCATCTGGAAGTGGCAGTTTGAAAATACAGATCTGCGGGATATCAACTGTATAGAAATCATCAATGATCCGACATATCCGGATGGGCCGGGATCTAATGATATGGCAATTCGTTTTTTGGATCAAGTATGGAATGAAGGAATTCGTGTGTTCGGAGTGGGAGGAAGTGATTCTCACAATCTGGAGGATGAATTTTATGAAGGGGCAAGCCTTCCGTCTGCGGTGGGAGATCCCGCAACATGGGTATTTTGTGACGGATTAAGTCCGAAAAATCTGATGAATGCAGTAAGGCAGGGACATCTGTGTGTGACCAGATTCTGCAAAATAGAGCCAAAAATCAAGGTGGATGGTCAGGACTGTCTTCCGGGAGATGAGATCACTGCAAAGAAGTGTGAGATTACATATCGGGCGGAAATTTTGGGACTGACAGAAGAACCGGAAGCATTTCTTGTGATGAATGGAAATTATGTGGAACTTCCGGTCAGTTCGTCTGAAAACGGAAAATATCATGTAGAGACACACTTGATTCTGGAAAATACTTCCTGGCAGTGGATCAGACTGGAAGTCAGAACAAAGAAAAAAGAATTTCTGGGATATGTAAATCCGGTATTTCGAGGAAAGAAAGAGCCGGAGAGGACCACTTTCGGAGAAATCAAAGGAGAGACAGAAGGTTTAACAGATGATTAAAGGTATTTTATTTGATAAAGATGGAACTCTGATTGACTTTTTTTCCTTATGGATGGGTGCGGCAAAAGCGGTCGTAATACAGTTTTTAAAAGAAAATGAGCTTTCGGAGGAAGTAAAGGAACGTGTGTTTTATGCTATGGGAATCGAGAATGGAGAAATCGATCCTTATGGCGGGCTTGCGTATAAGTCCTATTCAGAAATTGCTCTGGATATTACGGATGAACTTTCAAGGGAGCAGATTTATCTGGACAGCCGAAAAGTGAGGATGCAGCTGGAGCGGCTGTTTGCTGAATATGTGACGGAAAGTCAGGCACAGTATGTGGAAACAGCGGACATTAAAGCAGTCCTTGATTCGCTGAAACAGAGAAACATTTGGATCGGACTTGCAACAGCAGATACTGTGCCGTCTGCAAAAAACTGTCTGAAACGTCTGGAGGTACTGGAAAAATTTGATTATGTGGGAGCGGATGATGGTGTCCTGCGCCCGAAACCGGAAGCAGATATGTTTCTGGAATTTCAGAAAAAATTCGGACTGAAGCCGCAGGAAATCGCAGTGGTTGGAGATACATATAATGACATTCGTTTTGCAAGAGAAAACGGGGGAGTTGCCATTGGTGTTTTAAGCGGAGTGAGTCAGGAAGCAGATTTTTGCGGGGAAGCAGATTATATATTAAATTCTGTGGGAGAACTTCCGCAATTATTGGAACAGATATAGATATTAAGGAGGCATTGCTGTGGCTGAGATTCAGTTGAAACATGTATATAAAAAATATGAAGACAAAGTAGTTGCGGTACAGGATTTTAATCTTAAGATCAAGGATCAGGAGTTTGTGATTTTCGTAGGTCCTTCCGGATGTGGAAAATCGACAACGCTGCGGATGATCGCAGGATTGGAGGAAATATCCGACGGGGAGCTTCTGATCGATGGAAAAATGATGAATCAGGTACAGTCATGCGACAGAGATATTGCAATGGTGTTTCAGAATTATGCACTGTACCCGCATATGACCGTATTTGAGAATATGGCATATAGCCTCCGGCTGAAAAAGGTACCGAAAAAAGAACGCAGACAGAAGGTGGAGGAAGCGGCAAAGATTCTTGGACTCGAAGGGGTTCTGGACAGAAAACCGGGAGAACTTTCGGGCGGGCAGAAGCAGAGAGTGGCAATGGGACGTGCAATTGTACGGAATCCAAGAATTTTCCTGATGGATGAGCCATTGTCCAATCTGGATGCAAAATTAAGAACACAGATGAGGGCGGAGATACTGAGGTTGTACCAGAAGCTGAAAACGACGTTTATTTATGTGACGCATGATCAGACAGAGGCGATGACACTTGGAACAAAGATTGTAGTGATGAAAGACGGAGTGATTCAGCAAGTCGCATCACCGGAAGAACTTTACAACTGTCCGGCAAATACATTTGTGGCAGGTTTTATCGGAATGCCGCCTATGAATTTCTTTCAGGGGAAATGCTGCAGAGGCGGAGAATATGGAACCTATCTTCAGATTGGAGATTTTGCGGTCAATCTGACAGAAGAAGATGCCGAAAGAGTTTTCCGAAAGGGATATATGGGTGAGGTGATCACAGTAGGTGTGCGTCCGGAAGATCTGGTACTTACAGAGGAAGGAACAGATCATGAGGTTCTGGTGTATGAAATGCTCGGTGCAGAAACCTATCTTTATTTTACATACGAAGGGAAGGATGTGGCATTGAGGACAAATGCAGACACACCATATAGACGGGGAGACAGGATTTCTTTTTGTCTCAGAAATGATAAACTGCACTTGTTTGACGGTGACACCGGGATCAGAATATAAGAAAGACGGTGGAAGGAGACTTCTGCTGTTTTTTTTGTGCAATTGCAGGAATCTGGGTATATCTTACATCAAAATTATGCTATACTGAAACAGTAACCGGAAGGAATTCAAGAAAAGACAGCAGGTGATGATATGAGCAGTTTTAAAGACGTGGTTGGACACAAAAATATAATACAGTATATTGAAAATGCGGTAAAAACAGATAAGGTTTCCCATGCATATATTTTGAATGGGGAAAAAGGTTCCGGAAAACGACTTCTGGCAAATTTGTTCGCTATGAGCCTGCAGTGTCAGAACCGGGATGAAGACGGAGACGCATGCGGAAAGTGCCAGTCCTGCAAACAGGCAGCATCGAATAATCAGCCGGATATTATCAGGGTGACACACGAAAAACCAAATACGATCAGTATTGATGACATCAGAGAGCAGATCAACAATGATATTGTGATCAAGCCATACAGCAGCAAATATAAGATCTATATTGTACCAGATGCAGATATGATGAGTGTACAGGCGCAGAATGCGCTGTTAAAGACGATCGAAGAGCCGCCGGCTTATGCGGTGATCCTGCTTCTGACAGAGAATGCGGAGATTCTTCTTCCCACGATTCGTTCCAGATGTGTAATGCTGAAGCTGAGAAATATCAAAGATCAGCTAATCAAAAAATATCTGATGGAACAGATGGAGATTCCGGATTATAAAGCAGATGTGTGCGTGGCGTTTGCGCAGGGAAATATGGGACGTGCGATCATGCTTGCGACATCAGAGCATTTTAATGAGATCAAGGAAGAGGCAGTTCATCTGCTGCGTGAGATCAATGACATGGATGTGGATGCGCTGGAGGCAGCCGTAAAACGAGTGGTTTCTTATAAGATGAATATCACAGACTATCTGGATGTGATCTCGGTATGGTATCGGGATGTGCTGATCTATAAAGCCACAAAGAATGTGGATCAGGTCGTATTTTCTGATCAGCTCAGATTTATCAAGGACCGGGCAAGCAAGAGCTCTTACGAGGGAATCGAGAATATTCTGGACGGAATTGAAAAGGCAAAGGCCAGACTAAAAGCAAATGTCAATTTTGAACTGACGATGGAATTGCTTTTATTGACAATAAAGGAGAACTGATAGAATGACAAAAGTGATTGGAGTAAGGTTTCGGACAGCCGGAAAAATCTACTATTTTTCACCGGGAAAGTTTGAGATCAAACAGGGAGACCACGTGATTGTGGAGACTGCGCGTGGTGTAGAATATGGAAAGGTTGTGATCGGAACCAGAAAAGTAAAAGATGAAGAGGTGATACAGCCGCTGAAGTCTGTCATTCGGATCGCCACAGAGCAGGATCAGAAGACAGAAGAGAAAAACAGAGAGAAAGAAAAGGAAGCATTTCAGATTTGTCTGGAAAAGATCAGAAAGCATGGTCTGGAGATGAAACTGATCGATGCGGAATATACATTTGACAACAATAAAGTGCTGTTTTATTTCACAGCAGACGGGCGTATCGATTTCCGTGAGCTGGTAAAAGATCTGGCAGCAGTATTTCGCATTCGGATCGAGCTGCGTCAGATCGGTGTAAGAGATGAGACGAAGATCCGGGGCGGAATCGGAATCTGCGGAAGACCATTATGCTGTCACACGTATTTGTCCGAGTTTGCTGCGGTTTCCATTAAGATGGCAAAAGAGCAGAATCTGTCGCTGAATCCGACCAAGATCTCCGGAGTGTGCGGAAGGCTGATGTGTTGTCTGACGAACGAGGAAGAGACTTATGAAGAATTAAACAGCCAGCTTCCGTCAGTAGGAGATACGGTTACGACTTCAGATGGATTGACAGGAACGGTCCATTCCTTAAGTGTTCTGAGAAAACTGGTGAAAGTAGTTGTAAATCTGGAAAACGATGAAAAAGAAATCAGGGAATATCAGGCGGAAGAATTAAAATTCCGTCCGCGTAAGCGAAAAGCGAAGGTCTCAAAAGAAGAGATGCGCAAGCTCGCGGAACTGGAAAAGGGAGAAGGAGCGTCAAGATTAGATGACAAATAATTTAAAATCCGGAGAGCGTCTGGATGATCTGCAGCTTAATGGGCTTCAGATCATCCAGGATCCGGAACGATTTTGTTTTGGGATTGATGCGGTGATGCTTTCTGATTTTGCCAGGGTCAAACCGGGGGAGAAGGTTCTGGATCTGGGAACCGGAACTGGGATCTTACCGATTTTATTGTCCGCAAAGACCAGAGGAGAGCATTTTATCGGACTTGAGATTCAAAAAGAAAGTGCTGATATGGCGCGAAGAAGTATAGAGTGGAATCATCTGCAGGAAAAAATTGAGATTGTGCAGGGAGATATCAAAGAGGCGGCAGCGTTATTCAAGCCGACTTTTTTTGATGTGATCGTGACCAATCCACCGTATATGCTGAACCAGCATGGTCTGCAGAATCCGGGAGATGCCAAAGCGATCGCGCGGCATGAGATTTTATGTACTCTGGATGATATTTTACGAGAGAGCAAACAATTACTTGCGGACGGGAAAGGACGGTTTTATATGATACACAAACCGTTTCGTCTGGGAGAGATTCTGACGAAGATGAGTGAATATAAGATCGAACCGAAGAGGATCCGATTTGTGCATCCTTATATTGATAAGGAACCTACGATGGTGCTGATTGAAGGTCTTCGAGGCGGAAAACCGAGGGTAACGATCGAACCGCCTATAATTATGTATACCCGGTGAGGGTGAGAGAAAGGAAACAGCATGACAGGAACGTTATATTTGTGTGCAACTCCAATCGGAAATCTGGAGGATATGACTTTTCGTGTGATCCGTACACTCAAAGAAGTGGATCTGATCGCAGCGGAGGATACAAGAAACAGTATCAAACTGTTAAATCATTTTGAGATACAGACACCAATGACCAGTTATCACGAATACAATAAATACGAAAAAGGAAGAAAGCTGGTAGAAAAGCTGTTGGAAGGACAGAATATCGCTTTGATCACAGATGCCGGGACGCCCGGAATTTCGGATCCCGGAGAGGAACTTGTGAAGATGTGCTATGAATCCGGAATTCCGGTAACATCTCTTCCGGGGGCAGCAGCCTGTATTACGGCACTGACAATTTCCGGGCTGTCTACCAGACGATTTGCATTTGAAGCATTTTTGCCATCAGATAAAAAAGAACGGGAACAGATTTTAAAGGAGATGGAGACTGAAACGAGGACTATGATCGTATATGAAGCACCTCATCGTCTTGTAAAGACTCTGAAATTGTTTCTGGAGCGGCTTGGAAACCGGAAGATTACCGTATGCCGGGAGTTGACAAAACGTCATGAGACAGCTCTTGCAGTGACTTTGGAAGAAGCAGTGGCTCATTATGAGGCAAATCCTCCAAAAGGGGAATGTGTTCTGGTGATCGAGGGGAAGAGCCGGGAAGAAGCCCGGGAAGAGGAGAGAAAACAGTGGGAAGAAATGACCATTGAAGATCACATGGAAGTATACACAAAACAGGGAATGGATAAGAAATCAGCAATGAAAGCTGTCGCAAAGGACAGGGGAGTGTCTAAGAGGGATATTTATCAATATCTGGAAAGCAGAAAATAAAAAAGGAACACGGAGATCAGTGAAAGATTTCTGTGTTCCTTTTTTGTACGATGAGCTTATGTGATTCAGATTTTTTTGATATCCACAACCTCTCCGTCTCTCATGGAGATTACTTTTTGTCCTGCAATCTCAGTTTCTCCCCGCTTGTTAGTTACATAGAGGACTGTAATGCCAAGCTCTTTGTTGATGCGCCGGATATCACGCATCATTTCTTTTCTGCGATGTTCGTTCTGTCGGGCAAAATCTTCATCGACCAGAAGGACTTTTGGTTTGCATACAACAGCACGTCCAAGCGCAACGCGTTGTTTCTGAGCCTCATTGATCACCCGGATCTTTTTCTCAAGAATGTCCGTGATATTGAAAAAATGCGCTGCCATTTTCACACGGCTGTCAATAATCTGCCGCGGAAGATTGCGAAGGCGCAGTCCAAGCGCAATATTGTCATACACGTTTAAGTGAGAATAGAGCTGATAATTCTGAAACGCCATGGCAAGACTGCGGTCACGGGGCAGAATATCGTTGAGCAGATCTTTTCCGAGATAGATTTCACCGGATGTAATATCCTCCATACCACCGATCATGCGAAGTATGGTGGATTTTCCGCAGCCGCTTGGTCCGAAAAAGGTAACAAACTCTCCGTCTTCTATATGCAAAGAAAGATTTTTGACAGATACAAATCCGTTGGGATATGTCTTGTTCAGATTTTCAAGAGTAATACTCGCCATCAGAACACCTCCTTATGTCTAACATCAGTGTACCATATTCAAACCTGCAAAACAATCTATTGCAGCATGAATTGAGCCAGGACCACGCTGGCTGCCAGTCCGGCGAAGGTGGCAATCAGCGCTCCAGTCAGTGTGTAGCGGGAGTTTTTGATCTTTGCGGTCATGAAATAGACACTCATAGTATAAAAGATGGTCTCTGTACAGGACATAGAAATGGATGCGATCAGTCCGATCAGAGAATCCGTACCAAACTCTTTATAGAGATCCAGAAGAAGTCCGGTAGCGGCTGAGGAAGAGAACATTTTGACAACCGTAAGAGGAACCAGTTCTCCGGGAAATCCAATGGCAGCAGTAAACTGCCCAATACAGGAGGAAATCATCTCCAGAAACCCGGAAGCGCGGAGAATACCCACTGACACCATAAGTCCGATGAGTGTGGGCATGATCTTGAGAACGGTTAAAAATCCGTTTCGGGCACCTTTGATGAAATGTTCATAGACGTTGATCTTCATCAGAAGTCCATAGACGATGATGGCAAGGATCAGAAACGGGACAATAAAATTGGTGAGGTAGAGAAAAAGATTCATGGCTGACTCCAAAATAAAATCAGATTTTTAAATCTATATGCGGTTTCAGAGAATAACATCCCTCAAGAACTCATAAGATAAAACAAAATCGATTTTGGGAGTTTGCCATGTCAGATCGTTTGCGAAAGAGCACAAAAAAGCAAGTCATCTCGATCATTCTTGTTCTTACTTTGCTGTTGTCTGTGATATTGTCAGGATGTCACGGGCAGTCTTCAGAAATCCAGAATAAAAAGTTCAGAAAGTTTACCGAAACCTTATTTTGTCAGGAAGTGGCGTCAAATACGGTCAGTCTGCATTATACACTCAAAGATCCCGGTCAGTATGGGATTCAGGATTCCCCGGTTACATTCGGATATTTTAATACGGATAAAGGAACCCGAAAAATTTCCACAGAAAATACACAGGCGGCATTGAAACGATTTTCCTATCGGAAATTATCAAGGAAAAACAGGCTTACATATGATGTGTTGGATTATTATCTGGAGTTATCTAAAAAAGAAAGTGACTATCTGCTGTATGAAGAGCCCATGGGGACAGTCAGCGGTGTGCAGACACAGATTCCGGTACTGTTGTCAGAATATCAGTTTCAAAGCAAAGAAGATGTGGATGCTTATCTGGAGCTGATGAAAACAACACCCGATTATTTTAATTCCCTGATCGCATTTGAACAGGAAAAGGCACAAAAAGGGCTTTTTATGGCAAGCTATACGGCGGACACCGTAATTGAACAGTGTCAGGCATTCATTGATATGGGAGACTCCAACTATCTGATTTCCACGTTTGTTGATCGGATCCAGAAACTTACAGATCTGTCCGAATCGGAGAAAAGTGATTATATCCAGAAAAATGCATATATGCTGCAGACCTATGTGTTGCCGGCCTATCAGCAGCTGATTAAAACCGTGGTGGAGTTGAAAGAATCCGGTAAGAACGAAGAAGGACTCTGTTATCTGCCAAACGGCAAAGAATATTATGAGCTGACAGTGCAGGCGTCCACAGGATCTGCAAGAACAGTTCCTCAATTACAAAAACTGACAAAGAATCAAATGAAAGATGATCTGGCGGCAATGAAAGCTGTGATTGGACTGACAGCAGAACAGGCAAAGGAAACAGCAGTGATGGAATCTACCGATCCAAAAGAAATATTAAACAGTCTGAGTCTGGATATTCAGAAGACGTTTCCAAAACTTCCTCAGACGAGTGTAGAAGTAAAATATGTGCCAAAAGCCATGGAAGCACATCTAAGTCCGGCATTCTATATGATACCGGCACTGGATGACACAGAAGAAAATGTCATCTATGTCAACCAGGCCCAGATGGGTAATAAGCTGACACTGTATACAACACTGGCCCATGAGGGGTATCCGGGGCATCTGTATCAGACGGTTTATTACGCATCAACAAAGCCGGATCCGCTGCGAAGTATTTTCAATTTTGGCGGATATGTGGAAGGATGGGCAACGTATGCGGAAATGGGGGCCTACTATCTGGCGGATTCTCTTACCAGAGAGCAGGCGGTTCTGCTTCAGAAAAACAGTTCCATTTTGCTGGCATTGTATGCGCTGGCAGATATGGGGATTCATTATGATGGGTGGAATCGGATGGATACTGTAAAATTTTTCAAAGAATATGGAGTCGGAAGTGCGGAGATCGTAAATCAGATTTATGATCTGATCATTGGATCTCCGGGAAATTATCTGAAGTATTATATCGGCTATGTAGAATTTCTGGAATTAAAGAAAAAGTGGGTAGAAAAGAAAGGGCAGGATTTTTCGCAGAAGGAGTTCCATAAAGCAGTTCTGGATGTAGGTCCGGCGCCGTTTGAAATCGTAGAGAAATATATGTGGCAGGGAGTAAATTAAGGAATGTTGAATTATTTATGGGCAGGTATGATCATCATTGGAATTGTATATGGGGCATTTACCGGAAAAATGCCGGATATCACAAATGCAGCATTGGATTCTGCGAAAGAAGCGGTGACATTATGTATTACCATGGTGGGAGTGATGGCATTCTGGATGGGCATCATGGAAATTGCATCCAGAGCAGGGATCATTGAAATGGCATCGAAAAAAATGCGGCCGCTGATCCGATTTTTGTTTCCTGATATTCCGAAAGAGCATCAGGCAAATCAGTATATTACAACAAACTTTATTGCAAATTTTCTGGGGCTTGGCTGGGCGGCAACGCCTGCCGGACTGCAGGGAATGCAGGCACTGGCCGAATTAGAACAGGAAAGGCGGATGAAAAGAGCGCCGGGAAAGGCAAGAAAGCCCGGCGTGGCATCCAACGAAATGTGCACATTTCTGATCATGAATATCTCTTCGCTGCAGTTGATCCCGATCAATGTGATCGCCTACCGGAGTCAGTATGGAAGTATGAATCCGGCGGCAATTGTAGGTGCGGGGATTGTGGCGACAACGGTGAGTACGCTGGCCGGGATGGTGTATTGTAAGATCATGGACAGGACGAAATGAGTCCTGTCTATAGTGATCCTGTCCGTGCATACTCCAGCAATTCTTCTTCCACTCGTTTCATCAATTCCTTTGTCTCAGGATGGGTATACGGAATCCGCGCAATAATCCTTGGAATGTAGTTCCGCTCTTCAATGATATCCAGACTTTCTCGAAAATTAATATCATAGAAATAGGCGAGATAAGAAATCCAGTAATCCATTGGAGTCACCCGATCAGAAGAAAGAATGCATTCATGACGTAAAATAGAATCTTTTACTTTTGGAGAAACCACGGAGGCACCTGTCTCCTCTGCAGAAGTATCCATAAAAGTTTCCAGTTTATCTTCCAGTTTTACACGGCAGTTATCCAGTTTATCTGCATCCCGGATAATCTTTGCATGAAGTAAAGTACGTGCATCGGAAATTCCTTCCAATTTAAAATCACTGTGTTTTGCAATGGAAATCCGGATGATATCGTCAAAATCAGATTCGGGAACAAATCTGCGGATCAGGTTTTCTCCATTATCGTTATTGAACAGAATTTTTACACCGTAAGCGGCATGATCCATCGTGTCCGGAAGAAAGCTGTCGAAGCGTTTTAACTGCTCAAAACGTCCGATATCATGCAGCAGGGCGATCATCTTGGCGAGGGACGTATCTTCCTCAGATAATTTCATACGGGCGGCAATATCGGCACTTTCTTTGACAACACCGTAGGTATGTACGATTTTTAGACGAATTTTGTCATTGTGGCAGTCGTAGTCTTTTAAATAATTGTTGAATTGTGTTTTGGCGGTATAAAAATCCATGAAAATAGTACGCTCCTCTTATTATTGGAAATTTAAACAATAAATTTAAACTTGTCACCAATACATAACTGAAGACATAGATTTGTGATCGTGTTATCAGTATCATGTATTTTACTTGAAATTCTTAAAAGTGGATATCCCTTACTGATTCCAAGAATTTTTGCTTCTTGGGTAGAAGCAAAAACAATATCTAGTGTTTTGCGAGAGTGATCCAAAATAATATTGTGCTTTTTTAATATTTCAAATAGTGAAGTATTGTTTAAATTTTCTCCAAAAAGAAATGAAAATGATTCTGGAAATTTGTTTAATTCCAGAATAACAGGTTCATCATCCATATAACGAATCCGTTCAATAACGAGAATTTTTTCTCCTTCTTTTAAAGACATTTCGGTTATTTCACGTTCTGTAGGGTCTTCCAATGCAATTTTCAGAGTTTTGGCTCCGGCAGTTGCATCCATCATATTACACATCTCAGTAAAACTAATTACATCGGTAATACTGCGTTGTAATTTTTTTTCAGCAACAAATGTTCCTTTTCCAGATTTACGATCAAGGTATCCTAATTCAGATAAACCAGCCAGTGCTTTACGGACGGTTACTCGACTTACATGATACGTTTCGCTTAATTCATTTTCAGTTGGCAGACGGCTTCCGGAAGGGCGTTCACCAGTTTCGATTTCTTGTCGGAGTTTTTCTTCCAACTGTTTATACAGTGGTGTTGCTATTGTATTATTCAGTTCCATAAAAACCTCCATAAATAAAAGTATTGTTTGTTAAATTATAATACAAATGGAAAGAATTGTATATAATTTTCAAATTTATAATCAAATATTGACTAAAAGTATTATATTGTATTACTATATAAAAAGAAACAAATAGGAACAAAAATAAAAAGGAGATGTAAAACAATGGCATACGTAAGTAGAGACATTAAACACATTATTGCAGAAATACTTGAAAACAAAAAAGAAAAAGGTGGAGTAAAAAATATTTATTTTGTAGGATGTGGAGGATCGTTGGGGGCTCTTTATCCGGCAAAGACATTCATGGAAAGGGAAGCTTCGGTATTACGATCTGCGTGGATCAATAGTAATGAGTTTGTACATAGTACTCCAAAAGATTTTGGAGAGAATTCTATCATTTGTCTTGCATGTCATAAGGGGAATACTCCTGAGACAATTGAAGCAGCAAAACTTGGAAAAGAAAAAGGAGCAGCAGTTATTATTTTAACATGGCTGGAAGAATCAGAAATTATTGAATTTGGAGATTACATTGTGCATTATACATTTGATGCAAGCCCAGATCATCTTGCAGGAGATATTGATTATTCGGGAGAAAAAACGCAGTGTGCACTTCTTGTAGCAGTCGAATTGCTTGCGCAGACAGAAGGATATGAAAATTACGATAAATTTTATGAAGGTCTGGGTATGATCAGTAATATTATTAAAAATGCTCGTGCACACGTGGCAGCAAGAGCAGAGGATTTTGCTGAAGAATATAAGGATGATCCTGTTATTTATACAATGGGAAGCGGAGCTTCATACGGCGCTGCATATATGGAAAGTATTTGTATTTTTATGGAAATGCAATGGATGGATTCAAGCAGTATTCATACAGGGGAATATTTCCACGGCCCATTTGAAATTACAGATGCAAACCGTCCATTTATGATTCAAATTTCGGAAGGAACAACACGGGAATTAGATGAGAGAGCTTTAACTTTCCTTCAAAAATATGCGAAACGTATAGAAGTTCTGGATGCAAAGGAATTGGGGTTATCAACAATTGATGCTTCTGTTGTAGACTATTTTAACCATGCATTATTTAATAATGTATATCCAATTTATAACCATGCGCTTTCTGTAAAGAGAGAGCACCCATTGTCAACACGCCGGTATATGTGGAAAGTAGAATACTAGAGTTAAAAACTTTTACAGATTATAAATCTGGAAAATACAATAAAAAAATCTAGTAAGTTGATAAAAAAATAAAATTAAAAAAGATGAAAGATTAAAAGCAGGGTATTTTCTAAAAAGAATACTCTGCTTTTTATGCTTAAATAAATGATGTTCTTAAGATTATAATACAAAGAAGTGTTAGTTGTTCAATGTGAATAAAAAATAATTATAAAAACTGTTGAAATAGTACAAAACATCAAAACATAATTGACAAAAACAAGAAAAAAATATAGTATTGTATTAGATACAAAGCAATACAGAATAAAACAAAATGATACAAGGAATACTGAATTGTTTTTGTACGGAGTTTAAGAATATGCGCATAGTTCTTAATCAGAGAATCCTGGTATGAGGGAAAATTTAAGAAAATCAATTTAGGAGGATAGCTTATGTTTTGGATAGAATTGATTATTGTTCTGGCAATTATTTTCCTTGGTGTTCGTATTGGCGGAACCTTTTTGGCAATGGCAGGTGGAATTGGAATGTTTATTATGACATTTATTCTGCATGTTACGCCGTCAGACCCACCCATTACAGTAATATTGATTATGATTGCTGTTATTTGTGCGGCAGCAACAATGCAGGCATGTGGTGGTTTGGATTATTTGGTAAGAATTGCGGAAAAGATACTTAGAAAAAATCCGAAGATGATTACAGTATTGGCACCTGTTGTAGCTTACATCTTTACATTTATGTGTGGAACAGGCCATATTGTTTACAGTCTTCTTCCAGTTATTAATGAAATTGCAATTGAAACAGGAGTTCGACCAGAAAGACCCATTTCGGCATCTATTGTTTCATCACAACAGGCAATTACAGCCTGTCCGATTTCAGCAGCAACAGTTGGTGTTCTGGCATTTATGGCGGAGGCAACAAATTATCAAACAGTAAATATTTTTACGTTGCTCCTGGTATGTATTCCGGCAACATTGATTGGAACAATTATAGCAGCCTTAGCTGTAATCAAAAAGGGAAAAGAATTAGCAGATGATCCTGAGTTTCAGGCACGAGTAGCATCTGGACAGATTCAAGATTTTTCGAAAAAAGAAAAAGAAGATAAACCAGTCAGTAAAAATGCAAAAATTTCAGTTGTAATTTTCTTAATTGCAATGGTTGGTATTGTGCTTCTGGGAGCAGTAAACGCGCTTGTTCCGACATTAGCAGATGGAAGTAAATTACCACTTACGACTGTAATTGAAATATTTATGCTTGTTGCAGCGGCGGCTATGGTACTCATTACAAAATTAGACAGTGATAAAGTTTTAGATCAGCCAGTATTTAGAACAGGTATGTTTGCTGTAGTACTTGCCTTTGGTTTGTGTTGGCTTGTGAATACATTTATTGGAGATCAGTCTTCTTTTATTACAGATAATATGTCTGCTTTAACAAATCAATATCCATGGATTTATATTATAGCAGTGTTTATTGTAGGTGCGATTACCACAAGTCAGTCTTCCACAACAATGATTATGGTTCCAATTGGAATTGCATTAGGACTTCCTGCTAATGTAATTGTTGCAGGTTGGATTGCATGTTCATCAAATTATTTTATTCCTGCATCTGGACAATGTGTGGCTGCGATTGCATTTGATTCAGCTGGGACTACAAAAATCGGTAAATTTGTATTGAATCACAGTTATATGATACCTGGTCTTGTATGTACGATTGTATCAGTGATCGTTGCGCTTTTGATAGGTGCAGTTGTATTCTGATCTGGAAAAACTAAATATAGGACTACAGTCTTTTATTCGAATAAATGGCTGTAGTCCTTTTATAAAATAGGAGGCATTATAAAATGAAATTTGCGCCGATGAATTATCATTATTTGAGATATCCGATTAAGAAATTTTTGGATAAAGTAGAACGATCACCCTTTGACAGTATTGATCTGTATTGTTCTGCACCTCAGTTAAATCTTTTTGATTACCCACTTAGTAGATTAATAGATTTAAAGAAGGATATCAAGGAACATCATTTAAAAGTGATGACGATGACTCCGGAAAATTGTGTATACCCAATTAATTTTTGTACACAGGATGATATTACAAGAGAGTCCAGTATTCGTTACTATCAGCGGGCAATCGATACAGCACAGTTTTTGGAATGTCCAAGTATTCAGATTAGTACAGGATTTGGATATTTTGATTATTCTAGAGAGGAAGCGTGGAAATATTGTGAAGAGTCTCTTGTAACACTTGCGGAATATAGTGAAAAAAAGAATGTGAAATTACTTTTGGAGGAATTGAAGACAACAACGACAAATGTGCTGATTACCAGTAAAGATATCGCAGAGATGCTGGATCAGATAAATTCTCCGGCAATTGTAGGAATGGTTGATCTGGATCAGATGAATTATGCAGGAGAAACTTTAGATGATTATTTTGGAAATTTGGGAAGCAGGCTGCAGCATATACATTTTAATGATCGAGGACATACGGTACCGGGAGATGGGGATTTCCCAATGAAAGAATATTATGACAAGATAAAACAGCAGGGATATGAAGGGACAATATCATTTGAGATATGTGATAGAAGATATTATTGTGATCCAGATAAAGCCATTGATGCCATTGTTATATGGATGCAAGAAAATATTGGTGAGTTTTATTAAAGAAACATTATGAAATATACAGAAATTTGTATCAAAATAATAAAAAGATGATGCATAAATTTTACAAAGAGTATTAGAGAGTGGAGGAAACAACAATGGTGATTGACGCACATATTCGACCAGCACTTTTTGAACCAATTTGCAAGGATAAGAAACGATTTGAAAAGAGATGTGATCGGATGAATTATCATTTAATGAGTCCGTCTAGTATTGAACTTTTAAAAAAACAGTATGCGCTGGCAGACATCCAAAAAGTATTTTTGATTCCGTCGGATTGTTCTTTTGAATTAGAAGAAGCAGATATTTCGAACAGTGAAATCGAGCAGCTGGTAAAATACGATTCGGATTTTTTTATAGGATTTGCAGCAGTGAATCCTATGAAAGAAAATGCAGAAGAAGAACTGAGAAGAGCATTTGAAGAACAGGGGCTGAAAGGACTGTATATAAACACAGCAAGATTACATATATATCCATATGACAAAAAATTAATACCATTGTATGATATTTGCCAACAATATAATCGACCGATTATTTTTCAATCAGGTTTAAGTTTGGAAAATAATGCGTTTGCAAAATATTGTCGTCCTGTTGATTTTGAAGAGGTGTTATATAGATATCCGGATGTGAATATGTGTCTGACACATGTAGGGTGGCCATGGGTACAAGAAACAGCTTCTCTTCTTTTAAAATATAAAAATTGTTACACAGATACAGCACTTATGAATTTTGATGGACCTTATCAGATTTATAAGAAGGTATTTACAGAGGATATGGGAAAGCTGTGGGTAGAACATAATATTGCAGATAAAATTTTATTTGGTTCCGGTTCCCCAAGAATACGTCCTGTAAGGAGTAAACGAGGATTGGACAGTCTTGGATTTTCAGAGGAAACACTGGAAAAAATATATTGGAAAAATGCGGAAGATTTTCTGAGGCAGGGGGAATAGCAAATGGAATTTGTGTTAAAAGAAGTCGAAATATGTGCAGACAATGAATTTGAAATGATCAAAATTACAAATACTGTAAAAGATATCGTAGAAAAGAGCAATATTGAAAAAGGAATTGTCTATGTGATTACAGAACATACAACAACAGGAATTACAGTGAATGAAAGTCTGCCCTGTGTGGAAAAAGATTTAATGGAATGTCTTGATCGAATTGCACCGGAAGATTATCCGTATCATCATAATCATTATCTTCCAACATATGGAACGATTGGTGGAAATGCTCCAGGACATTTAAAATCTCTTTTAACAGGAAATCACTGTGTATTTCCTGTCCAGAAAGGAACATTAAAACTCGGGCATGCAGTAGATATATATTTTTGCGAATATGATGGGATAAAGAAAAGACGTTACATGGTATACGTGATGGGAGAAAGGTAGGAGAACTATGAAACGGGCAATTGCAATGGCTGATAATTGTATTGATGTGTATTATAAATTAGGTCGTTATTATCTGACAGGAAATAGTATTGATTTTGCATTGAATTACAAGGATATGGGTGGCGATGTTACGGAAATGACCATTCTGGGAAATGATGTATTTGCTATGGCGTTGAAAGAACAGTTAAAAGAAAGAGAGATTCCGTTACGTGTGTTAAAATATTCCGATTGCCCAACAGCAATGGCAACAATGGATATTGTGAGTGGTGATAAAAAACATCTTCATTTCCAGGGAAATGCAATGGAAGAAATAGAACTTGGCAAAGAAGATTTAGAATTTGTAAAGAAATTTGATATTGTTTATGCAGAAAGATGGACAAAAATAGGACGGTATATCAAAGAATTGAAGCAGCCGGGACAAATTTGGGTATATGATTTTTCGAAACGTTTAGAATTGAAAACAAATGATGAAATCATACCTTATTTGAATTATGCATTTTTTTCGTATGATAAGGATGATGATTATATTAGAACATTTATGAAGCAAACAAGAAAAAAAGGTGCAAAAGTAGTTGTTTCTATGTTGGGTGAGCAGGGAAGTCTTGCCTATGATGGAGAACAGTTTTATAAATTAGATGCGGAAAAAGTAGAAGTGATAAATACTGTTGGAGCAGGGGATTCTTATATTGCAGCATTTATGTATGGTGTAAGTATGGGGGAAAACATTATGGAATGTATGGAACGTGGAAAAAAAAGAGCAACAGAAATTATTCAACAATTTAATCCGTATAAATAAAAGGAGAAAGAGGATCATGAAAAATTGTAAGATTATTGCAATCGGGGATAATGTATGTGATAAATATCTTTCAAGGGGAAAGATGTATCCTGGCGGACAGTGTGTGAATACATGTGTTTATGTAAAAATGAATAAGACAGAGTCAGCTTATTTGGGAAAATATGGAGACGATGAAGTTGCAGAGTGTGTACAGAATACATTAAGAAAAATTGGGATTGATGACAGTCATTGTAGAAAGTATCATGGTGAAAATGGTTTTGCATTAGTGACGTTAGATGGAAATGACAGAGTATTTTTAGGATCGAATAAAGGTGGAGTTGCCCAAAAATATGATTTTAAATTTACAGAGAAAGATTTGGAATATATTAAAAAATTTCAGATTATTTATACAAACTTGAATTCTTACATAGAAAAAGAAATAAAAGTGCTAAAAACAACAGAAGTTCCGATAGCGTATGACTTCTCGACAAGATGGACAGATGAATATTTGAAAGAAATTTGTCCGTATGTGACGGTTGCAATTTTGTCTTGTGCGCATTTGACAGATGAAGAAAGAGAATGTGAAATGAAAAAGGCGCAGCTGTATGGAGTAAAAATTGTACTGGGAACTGTTGGTGAGGCAGGGTCCTATGTTCTTTATAATGATAGTTTTTATTATGTGCCTGCAGTTCATGCAGATAATGTTATTGATACTATGGGGGCAGGAGATTCCTACTTTTCTGCATTTTTATGTTCTCTTCTGGAAACATCAAAGACAGGGAAGCTTATTGAAGGAACTCAGGAAGAAATGGGTGAAAGACTACGGATTGCAATGGAAAAAGGCGCTTTATTTGCAGCAAAAGTGTGCGCGATGGAAGGGGCTTTTGGATATGGAGTGCCAATTCAGGGAAAAACAGAAATTTGAAGGGAGAAGAAGTTATGAAACCAGATGTATATGAAAATAAAGAAGAAGGAATCAAATGTGTTTATACAAATGAAAAATGGTTGGTCAGTATTAAAAATTGGAAGCCAGATAATGATATCGAAGGAATTGCCCATTTAGAAATTCATCATACAACAGATGAGCAATTTATTCTCGTGTGCGGAAAGGCAATTCTTATTACAGCAGAGCGTAAAAATGGAAAATTCGAGACGGAACTTACTTTAATGGAGCAAGGGAAAGTGTATAATGTTCCGAAAGAATGTTGGTTTTACTCAATTACACAGAAGGACACGAAAATAGTTTATGTTCAAGATTCAGGCTGTTCTATGGAAAACAGTGATTTTTGTGATTTATCTTCGGAGGAAATAAGCAAGATTCAAGAGGAAGCACGCAAGCTATTTGAATAATAATAACGATGAAGTGGAGAAGGTTTGGTAATACAATCTTTCTCCATTTATTTTGTGATGAAAGTATATTTTAGAATTTAAAAATAGTATTAGTGAGAGTGTTTGTATGTTGGAAAAAAGATGTTATAATAATACAGACACAAATTAACGATATACGGAGAGAATTATGCAGTTACGATACGAGATCCCGGATACATTCTGGAGCTTGTTCCGCTCAGTAAACCGGGAGATTTATATGGAGTCGCTGCTGGTGATCAATGAGGAGTATCAGTACAGTAATTATTTTCTGACAAAAGAAATCTGCGTGCAGGTGTTAAGCGATATGAATGCGCAGAAACGGATTTCACTGGAACGGGAAGAAAATGAGACGGACTTTGATATGTTGGAGACAACGGCATCCCGTATTTTGCGATGGCTTTTGAAAACCGGATGGCTGAAGAAGATAGAAGATTACAGTACGATGACGACCAACATTGTGATACCGGATTATGCGGCAATTTTTATTGAGGCGTTTGAGCGTCTGACATCGGAAGAACTGGAAGAAACCGAACTATATATTCAGAATGTATATGCCACTCTATTTTCATTTCAAAATGATTCCAGAGTTAATTTAAACATGCTTCGTACCGCTTTGATCAACACAAGAAAGTTGAACAAGGCTCTTCAGGATATGCTTCATAATATGGACAAGTTTTTCGAGAGGCTTTTGGATCAGGAGTCTTACGGGGAACTTTTGCGGGAGCATCTGGACGGGTATGTGGAAGAAATTGTCAAGAAAAAGTATCATATTTTAAAAACATCAGACAATTTTTATATCTACAAGATGGACATTAAAAAATGTCTCCGGGATATGCGGGAAAATGAAGAATGGATCGAAAGCATCCGGCAGAAAGCAAAAGCAGCAGGAGATACGAAAGAGGATGTGTTAGATCTGTTGGATCTGATCGAACGGGGATTTGATGACATTGAACACAGGATCTCCAATATGGACAGAGAGCATTCCAAATATGTGCGGGCAACTGTGAGCCGGATGAATTATCTGTTAAGCGGAGAGACTGATACCAAAGGGCTGGTGGTGCAGCTTCTGAATAAAATATCTGCGCAGGAAGAACCGGAGAAGCTGCTTACAGAAGCGGGAAAACGGATGAACCTGTCTCTGTTTGAGATGATTTCCGAAAAATCATTGTATAAGAGAAGAAAACAGAGGACAGACTTTATCAGCCAGATGGGACAGGATGAAGAATATGAAGATCTGAACCGGGAGGATGTGCTGAAGTTAAACCGGATCCAGATGCGCTACAGCAGACAGGAGATTGAGGATTTTATCGAAGAGCATATGGAAAACGAAGTGATGGACGCCGGAACACTTCATATTACAGAAGAGACAGCATTTGAAAAACTGATCCTGGCATATGACTACAGTACCAGAAAGAACAGTAAATATCGGGTATTGAATGAGGAGGAGGAGACAGTCATCCAAAGTGGACAGTATCAATATCCGGCATTAAAATTTGTGCGAAGGAGACCGCAATGATCGAATATTACGAACAGCTTTCGGAAGAAGAGCAGGACGATATCAAACATGTGATCCAGACATTATATCGTCAGACCTTTCTTCTGGAACGAAAATTTGAAAAACGGACCGGGCGGATGGTTCCGGTCAGGGAGTACCGTGTATGCAGCAAGCACAGGGAATTTCTGGAGAAATATTTTGCAGTTGCCGGAATCACACTGCAGGAAAATCTGCATATGGGCGTCATGTACATCCAGGGAGAGACACTATGGGGAGAAAAGCTCTCCAGACTTGCCACAATCTATATTCTGGTGTTAAAGCTGATCTATGATGAGCAGATGGCAGCAGTGTCATCCAGCAGCCATATCGTGACCACTCTTGGAGCAGTGAACGGAAAAGCGGGAGAATTCCATGTGTTAAGCGGCCTGCCGTCCCCGACAGAGATGCGGAGGACTGTTGCATTTTTGAAAAAATATCAGATTGTGGAACCTGTGGATGTGATGGAGGAGCTGGATGAGAACAGCAGACTTGTTATTTATCCGTGCATCAATACAGTGCTGCTTGGAGATGATATCAGAGAACTATTAGAGACGTTCAGCGAGGAGGAAGACAGTGGAGACAAAACAGGCGTTCAAAGCGCTCTCGAAAATCTGCCTGAATAACTGGCATTACATAGACAGAAAAGTACTTACTCTTAATCAGGGAATCAATTTCTTTACCGGACATTCCGGAAGTGGAAAGTCTACAGTGATCGACGCCATGCAGATCGTACTGTACGCGAACACAGACGGAAGAGGATTTTTTAATAAGGCGGCAGCAGACGACTCTGACCGTTCTCTGATCGAATATTTAAGGGGAATGGTGAACATCGGGGAAAATAACGAATCCCAGTATTTGAGAAACCAGAATTTCTCCAGTACGATCGTTCTGGAGCTGGAGCAGACAGATACGAAAGAAAAGCAGTGCGTGGGAGTGGTATTTGATGTTGAGACAGCCACAAATGAGATCAATCGCCTGTTTTTCTGGCATAAAAGCGGGCTTCTGGAAAATCAGTACCGGGCGGATAAGCGCTGCCTGACGACATTTGAAGTCAAAGAATATCTGCAGCGGACATTTTCAAAGGAAGAGTATTATTGTGGTCCGAGCAATGAGAGATTCCGCAGACAGATGTATGACATTTATCTGGGCGGTCTGGATATCGAAAAATTTCCTCGTTTGTTCAAGCGAGCCATTCCGTTCCGTATGAATATCAAACTGGAAGATTTCGTGAAAGAATATATCTGTATGGAACAGGATATGCACATTGAAGAGCTGCAGGAAAGTGTGATGCAGTATGGAAGAATGCGCGGGAAAATCGAAGAGACCATGGAAGAAATCGGGTATCTTCAGGAGATCCGGGGTTCCTATCGGCAGTATGAAGAAAAACAGGAAGAGACGGCGTCCTGTACCTATCAGATTTCCAGGCTGGAAATCCTGCATCTGCAGAGTAAGATCCAGGAACTGAATGACCGGATGAAAGAGACACAGACAGAGATTGCGGGACAGGAAGCGAAAAAAGCCAATCTGGAGAAAGAGCAGGCAGAACTTCAGAAAGAATACGAAGCAATAATTTTGAAGATTGCGGACAGTGGTTATGCAGCCATGGAAAAAGATCTGGAGAGTCTGAACGAAGCCCTGGAACGGCTGCAGAACAGTAAGGCAAGATGGAAAAAGACTGCAGATGGTCTCAAAGAGTGGAAAGAAAAAGATGTGACGCCGAATCAGACCTTGTGGGATATTGACCGGTTTGTTTCTGGAAAGATCACGGAAGGTGAGCTGGAACGGCTGCAGACAAGTCTGACACAGATCCGGGAAGAACTGGAAGAAGAGCGTCAGGAGACGGATGCCAGACTTCGTGCAGTCAAAAAAGAAGAAAAAGCGGCACGGGAAGAATTAAAAGAGCTGAAACAGGGAAGAAAAGCCTATCCAAAAGAACTGGAAGAAGCGAGATATGAGTTGAGAAACCGGCTGCATGAGAAGTGCGGCAAGTTTGTCAATGTGCAGATTCTGGCGGATCTTCTGGATGTGCGGGACGAACGCTGGCACAATGCCATCGAAGGATATCTCGGAAACAACAAGCTGCTTCTGGTCGTGGAACCAAAGTACGCGAAAACTGCCATGGAAATCTATCAGGACATGGATAAGAAGAAATTTTTCCGGGCAGCAGTTCTGGATACAGAAAAAGTACAGGAGACAGAATGGGAAGTAAAAGAAGGAGCCCTGGCACAGGAACTGATCGCAAAAGAGCCGTATGTGCAGGCATACATCAATTTCTTCCTCGGAAATGTCATCAAATGTGAAAGTATCGAAGAGCTTCGTCAGAACCGGATCGGAATCACTGCAGACTGTGTGCTGTACCACAGTTTCCGTCTGCAGCATATCAATCCGGAAAATTATACGAGAAGGGCATATATCGGAGAGACCAGTATGCGTCAGAGAATCCGCCGTCTGGAAGAAAAATGTGAGAGTCTTCAGGAGGAACGGATTCCGCTGCAGGAAATGCTGGAAGAAATTCGCAGGATCTCTCAGCTGGAAGGACTGACACAGCCTCTGGAGGATTACAGACAATGGCTGTCTGATCTGCAGAAAATTCCGGAAAAGGAGGCAGAAAAGGCCAGACTTCTGGATACAATGCAGAAGCTGCGAGAGGAATCCGTTCTGGTGTGGGAGCAGCAGAAACAGGAAATCCAGCAGAAGCAGGAAGCAAAGAAAGCAGAGATTGAGGCAGTTCAGAAAACCATCTGGAATCATCAGGAAAACGGAAAACGATTCCAGAACATGCAGGTAGATTTTAATGAACAGTTAGTGCAGAAAGAAAATGAATTCCGGCAGCAGGACAGAGAAAAATATGAGCCGGAATTTCAGGAGTATCTGGAGGGCAGACAGAGCCGCAATTATGAGTACCTGATGCGGGAACGTATCAAGAAAAAACAGCCTTTGGAAGATGCGCAGGAAAAAGCATATGAAAAACTGGTAGAAGCAAGGAGTGCATATCTTCGAAAATATCCGAACAGAACCTATTCTGCAACGATCCGTGACAATGACGTGTACGAAAAGCAGCTTTCAAATCTTGAGTGTGATAACCTGGAAAAATACAGGGAAGAAGCACAGGAACAGGCGAGAGCAGCAGTGGAACACTTTAAAGTTGATTTTGTATCCAAGATTCGTTATGCAATCAAAGAGGCATATCAGAAAAAAGATGAATTGAACCGGATCATCAGCCGTCTGGATTTCGGAAAGGACAAGTATCAGTTTGTCATTACGAAAAACAAAGGTCCGGACGGACGATTCTATCGGATGTTTATGGATGACGCATTGGATATCAATCCGTCTCAGTTGAGTGACCACATGGAAAATCAGATGAACCTGTTTACCATGGAGCATGAGGAAGAATACGGAGATCTGATGAATGAGCTGATCGAGATTTTCATTCCGCCGGAGAATGCCACCAGGGAAGAGCTGGAGGAAGCCAGAAAAAATATGGATAAATATGCAGATTATCGCACGTATCTTTCCTTTGATATGCAGCAGATCGTGCAGGGAGAAAAGGATATGCGGATCGGTCTGAGCAAGATGATCAAGAAAAATTCCGGTGGAGAAGGTCAGAACCCACTTTACATCGCGCTTCTGGCAAGCTTTGCACAGATTTACAGAATCAATCTGTCTCCGAAGATCAAGCGTCCGCCAACCCTGCGTCTGGTTGTCCTGGATGAGGCATTTTCCAAAATGGATGCAGAGAAAGTAGCAAGTTGTATTTCTCTGATCCGGGGACTGGGATTTCAGGCGATTATCAGTGCAACAAATGATAAGATTCAGAACTATCTGGAAAATGTAGACAAGACATTTGTGTATGCAAATCCGAATAAAAAGCATATTTCAATACAGGAATTTGAACGAATGGAGTTTGAACAGCTGCAAGGGGAAGAATGATGACGTGGATATTGGGAAATATCGTAAAACAGATTGAATCCGGGACAGAAAGCTGGCGGGCAGAAAGCCGAGGTGGAAAAAGTCTGGCCAATGAACATGGGGAGCTTTATGATAAAAAACATTTAAAATCAGATGTGCTGCAGGAGGCAGAGCAATTGCAGCACAAAAATCTGATCCAAATTAAATGGGCAGATGGATATCGGGGAAGTGATATTGAAAGAATACGCTACAGATTAGAAGACAAAGAAAAATTTTATGCATTATATCAGCAGGAAGTGGATGCAGAATTTCTGCCAAAACAGGAGAAAATCCGGTTATATCAAGAATTTTTAAGAAACCAGCTGGCACAAGTAAAAAAATTGTGGATTCGTGCATATTACCAGGATTTGCTGGAACGATCGGAAAATAAACGAAAAAAAGATCTTCTGGAATTATTAGCGGATGAGAAAAAATATGCCCCGTGCTTTGAAGGTCTGGATCAGCTTACAGAATCTGTTTTTAAAAGGATTTTCAGTAAAAAATATTTGGGAAATACAAAAACATTTGAACAAGAGATGCAAAGTCATGTTATCAGTACTGCGAAAAAATTCTGTCCGGATGTAGAAAAAGAAATGGATGACACGACAGTGCTTCAACAGCTGTGGATCGAAGAATATGCACAAGAACTGTCTTTAAAAGGGAAACTGCATTTTTGTCTGAAAGAAGAAAATGGAAGCACTCAGGAGATTAATACAGAGTGTTATCGGTTCGGTACTACATTAAACAGTCAGACACTGGAGCATGCCGAGATAAAAGAAGTACAGAATATTCAGAAGATCGTGATATTTGAGAATAAAGCCAATTATATCTCTGCACCGTATAAGGATGGTATTCTATACTTATTTAGTCACGGATATTTTTCTCCAAAAGAATGTAGATTTTTAAAGCAGCTGCATCAAGTGTTAAAAAATCAGACATCCTGTGAAGTGCAATATTTTCACAGCGGAGATCTGGATTACGGTGGAATCAAAATTTTTCAGTATATACGCAAAACAATCTTTCCGGAGTTAGAGCCGCTTCAGATGGATGTTGAGACATATGAAGCATATCAGGAATTTACAGAAGTGATAGATCCGGAAACACTGGAAAAACTAAAGCGTGTTCAGGATGAAAATCCAAAGCTGCAAGAGCTGATCAAAAGGCTGATAGAAACAGGAAAAGGAATTGAGCAAGAGTGTTTTTTAATAGAGAAAAGAGGGAATCACATATGAAATTAATGATCGCATCAGATATTCACGGTTCTGCATATTACTGCAGAAAAATGCTGGAGGCATATGATAGGGAGAAGGCAGATAAACTGCTTTTGTTAGGGGATATTTTATATCACGGCCCCCGCAATGATCTTCCGAAAGAGTATGCGCCGAAAGAAGTCATTACCATGTTGAATGCAAGAAAACAGGAGCTCTTATGTGTCAGAGGAAATTGTGACACGGAAGTGGATCAGATGGTTCTGGAATTTCCGATTCTGGCAGACTATTGTTTTTTGAATCTGGATGGACAGAATATTTATGCAACACATGGTCATGTGTGGAATCCGGGAAAGCTGCCGATGCTGAAAGCAGGGGATATTCTGCTGAACGGTCACACACATATACCGGCATGTGAAAAGATTCATACGGAAGCAGATCAGAGTGTCATGTACATGAATCCGGGTTCTGTGTCGATTCCAAAAGAAAATTCAGAACACAGCTACATGATCTGTGAGAATGGTGTGTTTGAATGGAAAAATTTAGAGGGAGAGGGTTATCAAATATGGAAGAGAGATACGCGTTGCTGATCGATGCGGACAATGTTTCAGCAAAATATATCAAACCGATACTGGATGAGTTATCCAAGTATGGGAATGTCACGTACAAGAGGATTTACGGGGACTGGACCAGCACCTACAATTCCAGCTGGAAAGAGGTGCTTTTGCAGAACTCAATCACACCGATCCAGCAGTTCAGCTATACTCATGGGAAAAATGCGACCGATTCGGCAATGATTATCGATGCCATGGATATGCTGTACACAAGCGAGCTGGAAGGATTCTGTCTGGTGTCCAGTGACAGCGATTTTACAAAGCTGGCAAGCAGACTTCGGGAAAGCGGAAAAATGGTGATTGGAATGGGAGAAGATAAGACACCGCCGCCGTTTCGAAAAGCCTGTGATATTTTTACCGTATTGGAATTGCTGTTAGAAGACAGCATGCTTGAAAAACCGGAAAAAGCAGCGGCACATGCAGTTATAGGAAAAGAGTCCAAAAAAGAGTCTGCCGGTGCAGTCTCCAAGAGTCAGATTGAAGAAGCGGTCGTGAAGATTATTACAGAAAATCAAAACAACGATAAGGAGACAGGACTTGGAGAGGTCGGAAGCCGTCTGGTCAAACTGTACCCGGATTTCGATGTGCGAAGATATGGATACAGTCTGTTGTCCAAGTTTCTGGAAACATTTCCAAAACTGAAGCTGTTACAGGATGGAACGAAAGTATCCGTGACATTGTATGAAGATAAAAGTCAGCAGGAGCGTATTGAAGAATATATTATGTACCAGTTGAAACAGGCGGGATGTCAGGGAGTATCTCTGGGAACTCTCGGAAATAAGATTCGAAATAAGTTCGGGAATTTTAAAGTGAGAGATTATGGATATTCGCAGTTTCAGCAGTATATCAAAAGCTTTCCGGATGTAGATTTGAAGGATGACGGAGAGCAGAAGTGGGCAGTGCTGAGAAATTCATAAAAGGATTGCTGTCAGTTTAGAGGCAGAGGTGAATGTGAAACAATCATCTCTGCCTCTTGTTTTTGTACAAAAAGTTCAACAATTATAAAAAAATACAAGTATTTTCAAAAAATAAATGGGAAATAGAAAATTCTTTCCAAAAAACATGCGGTTCTGCCAAAATATTGAAAAATTAAAATGCAAAAGCTATAATGCTAATAAATGTGGTGTAGGAGGTGTAGAAAGATGAGTTGGAAAAAAAATGTGCGTATATTTGGAATTGTGGATCAGAAGGAAGATGCACTTTATTTAAAATGGTCTGCCTCTGGAATCGAGTTTGAAACCTGTACAGAAAGGATAGAGGGTGAGATTTGGTCGGAATGTGGAATACTGACAGAAAGGGCTTATATAGGAGTATATGTAGGAAAAGAAAGAGAGCCGCTTATATATAAACAAAAAATTAGAATTGATCCTGGAAAAAAAACTTATGTATTTTATGAAAATCTCAGAAAAGAAAAACTAAAGGTTCGTTTACTTAAGATAACAGAGGAACAATATGGAAATGTCGGAATTGTTTGTATGCATGATGCAGATCAGTTGTATCCGACACAAGTTCCGGAACATAAGCTGTTATTTATAGGAGATTCCATTACTGCAGGATACGGAATCAATGGTATAAATAACGTGAGGCCTTTTACTACAGTGGATGAGGATGCAAGCAAAAGTTATGCATATTTAACAGGAGAAATGCTGCGTGCAGAAACAGGAATTGTAGCGTGCAGTGGAAATGGGATTATTTCCAGATGGATTCCTTCAGAGCAGGAGTTTCCAGATACAAATCAGATTTTACCAAAGATTTTTCCTTGGAAAATGGAATATAATCCGTCTTTGATCGTTTGTAACTTGGGAACAAATGATGCAAGCTATATTCGTCAGATTTCAACTAGAGAACAACAGTTTACAGAACAGTATCGGCAGTTTATTCAAAAGTTACAGGAAAAATTTAAAGAAACTCCAATTCTATTAACGTATGGTGTTATGGAAAAGACAATGAGCCGATGTGTGAAAAAAACAGCAGAAATCTGCAATGTGTTTTATCAAGAACTCCCTCTGCAAGATAAAGAGGAAGACTTGGGCACAGATGCGCATCCGGGAGAAGTTACACATAGAAAAATCAGTGAAATATTGGATATACAAATCAGAAAAATTATGGCGTGGTAAAAAAATGAAAAATGAATACATGTTCTCATTTCAAAATGAGACAAAACAAACGATAGAGGTAACATATTCTAAAATGACAGAAGTCGAGAAAAGTATTGCCGATTTTTTTATCGATAATAAAGATGTGATGGATTTTTCTTCGAAATACATATCGAAAATGTTGTATATATCTGAAGCAACACTTTCACGTTTTGCAAAAAAGTGTGGATACAAAGGATATCGGGAATTTATCTTTTCATATGAAAAAGATTTAGAAGTGGAACAGAAAAATGCTAATATAGAAAAAGATATTGATCTATTTACACGGAATGTACAAAATGCATATCAAAATTTATTGCAGGAAAATTTTCAAATGCTAAATGAAGAACAAATACGGCGAGTGGCTGGGATGCTTAATATAAGTAATAAAGTTTTAATATATGGAGTTGGAAATTCAGGATATGCAGCAGAAGAATTTCAGCTAAGATTTATGAGAATTGGAATGGATGTTAGTGCAGTGACAGATTCTCAGATTATGAAAATCAGCGCAGCACTTGCAGAAACAGATACATTGATTATAGCAATATCTTTAAGCGGTGAAAGTACAGAATTATTAGAAAGTGTACGTATTGCAAAAGAAAAAGGGGCAGCGACAGTGTGCATGACAGCATCACCATTTTCATCGATAGCAAGAGAGTGTGGAGAGGTGATACAAGTTGCTTCTTTTGACAATTTGAATACAGGAACCAAGATTTCACCACAATTTTCAATATTAGTTGTAATGGATGTGTTGTATTCTTATTATTTTGCAAACGATTCTTTTTTTAAGACACAAAAATACAATTCAACGCTTGTTGCAATTCAAGGCGATGAAGTGGACGGGGGAAAGTAATATGAGTGAGACTAAAGTTGGAAAAGAAAAGTTATATTTGGGAATAGACATTGGAGGAACTGCTGTAAAGTTGGGAAGTGTAACGGAAACAGGACAAGTAGTGGAAACGGAAAGTTATCAGGTTGATTTTGACGGATATGAAACTCCAATTTTACAGACAGTAGTAGAAAGCTGCAATAAATTTTTCTATAAGTACAAAAGAAAAACAGGGGAATATCAGGCAATTGGAGTATCAGCCACAGGAGCAATCAATATAAGAACCGGGGTGGTAGACGGATCAGCAGGACATATCAGAAATTGGGAAAAAAGTTGTATCAAGGACGTATTACAGTCAAAGTTTGGAATACCGGTTCAAGTACTCAATGATGCAAATGCTGCTGCACTTGGGGAAGCCTGGATCGGAGCGGCAAAAGGGAAAAAAGATGTTGTCGTTGTTACCATAGGTACAGGTGTAGGTGGTGGAATTCTGGTTAACGGACAGATACTTTTGGGGGTGAATGGATTTGCAGGAGAATTAGGGCATATGCCTATTCAAAATCATGGAGAAGCGTGTACTTGTGGCAATAAAGGATGTTTGGAACGTTATGGTTCCATGACGGCATTGATTCAGAGAATTAAAGCATCCGTAAAGGCGGGCAACATGAAAAGCTTACTTCCAAAGGAAATTAATGGAGAGTCTATTTTTTCTTTGGCAGAGGAAGGAAACGCCCAGGTGTTAGAAATTCTGGATCAGTGGATGGACGATCTCGCGGCTGGAATTATAGGACTGGTTCATATTTTTAATCCTGAACAGGTGCTGATAGGTGGAGGGGTATCCAGGCAGGAAAAATTGTTCGTTGAGCCTCTGCGTAAAAAAGTAGTTGATCATATTATGCCGCATTTTTTACAAAATTTTGAATTGCGAGCAGCGAAGCTTGGAAATCATGCGGGCATGATAGGAGCAGTGTACTACTGTAAACAGCAATACTAAAATTTTTACAGATTCCTTTTTTATTAGAAATTCTTTGCAAAAGGAAAAAATAAATCTGAAGTACTTCTGCAAACACTTCTTTAATTTTAAAAAAATGTGAAATATAACAGAATAATGCGGTTGATATATTATAATTGAAAGCGATTTCAGAAAAGAAAGCGTCTATATATTTTACTTTCAGAAATATACAGAGATATTGAATATTATTCAAATAATTGTTATAATCCAGAAAAGTCAATACAGCAGAGAAATAGAAGACAGGAAGGATTGGAGCGTATGAAGTTTTGTCTGAATCCATGTAATGATAATGTGAGAAAAATATTAGAAGATATGCCGGGCTTGCAAATGTACTTTTCTGACCCAACAGGAAAACCACTGGAGATAGAAAAGGTTGAAACAAAGAAGAATGGAAAAAATGGATATCAGATTATATTTTTGCCTGAAAAGTGCCGAATTTTGTATCGGACAATTCCTCAGTTGTGCAGGGCATTACTCTATGCAGCGTCATTGACGAGAGAAAAATCAGTACAAGAACAATGCGCATTTTCAGAGTTCGGAATTATGTTGGATGTCTCCAGAAATGCGGTATTAAAAGTAGAAGCTCTAAAAAAATACATTCGATTCGCAGCATTTTTAGGATATAGTTTCGTTGGGCTTTATATGGAAGACACAATCAGGATTGAAAAGGAACCTTACTTTGGATATATGAGAGGCGCTTTAACGAAGAACGAAATCAAGGAGATTGATGAATATGCAAAACGATATGGAATAGAAGTTCGCCCATACATACAGACTTTGGCACATCTAAATCAGATTGTCCGATATGAAGAATATCAGAAAATTATAGATACAGATGATATTCTTCTGATAGGAAATGAAAGAACAAAACAATTATTGGAAAATTTGATAGAAGCTGTTGCTAAAAGCTTTTCGTCCAGAAATATTAACATTGGTATGGATGAAGCACATATGGTGGGACTGGGAAAATATTTGGAACAGCATGGCTATGAAAATCGTTTGAAAATAATGGAACAACATTTAAAAATGGTTTTGGATATATGCCAAAAATATGGATTTCATGTGCAAATGTGGAGCGACATGTTTTTTCGTTTGGCATTTCATGGAGAATATTATGCAAGCACTGAAGTGGATGGCTTGAAAGAAATCAAAATTCCAGAGGGATTGGAACTTGGCTACTGGGATTATTATTCCATTAAACAATCCCATTATGATGATATGCTGAAGCGACACAAAAGCTTGACGGATCAAATTGCATTTATAGGAGGAGCGTGGAAATGGACAGGTTTTATTCCACATAATCGATATAGTATCAATAGCGGAAAAGCAGCGTTGGCGGCGTGTAAAAATCAAAAAATCACATCGGTGACAATTACATGCTGGGGGGATGACGGTGCAGAAGCAAGTGCGTTTTCAATCCTTCCAACCTTGTATGAAAATGCAAAGATTGCATACGGGAGTGAGATGAAAGAGACGGCATTTGAAATGTTGGCAGGATATTCTATGGAAGACTTCTTGATTTTGGATGAAGTAAATCCTTATATAGAAAATGGAACAGCTCATAATAACGCAAGTAAGTACCTGCTATACAATGATCCTTTAATTGGTAGTTTTGATTCTGTTGTCAGGAATGATACAGCGGATCATTTTAGAAAAACAGGCAGAAAATTGAAACAAATTTGTAAGAAAAAATCAGAGACAGAATTTTCTTATCTTTTCGAAACAGCACGGGCTCTTTGTCAAGTATTAGAAATAAAAGCAGATTTAGGAAAAAGAATGAAAGCAGCCTATGATCAAAATGAAACACAGACTTTGAGAAAAATAACACAGAAAGAACTTCCTCAATTACTAGAAGATTTAGAAATTTTCTATGAGAGATTCAAAAATCAATGGTATCAGGAAAATAAAAGTTTTGGATTCGAAGTACAGACAATTCGTTTAGGGGGGCTTATTCAACGAGTAAAAGATGTAAAGCAGATTTTGGAATCATATCTTTGTGGCACGTGCAGTGTGATAGAAATTCTTGAAAAGGAGAGACTTCCGTTTCATTATTTTGAAGAACAGGATATTAGAAAACTGAATTATAATTTGTGGAGTGATATTGTATCCCCATCGAAAGTTTGACACAAGAGGTGTGGAAATACCCTTGCAATATATTCAAAGGAGGAGCAAAAATGAAAAAGAAAATGTTAAGTGCATTATTATGTGTAGTTACCGCAGTGTCGATGCTGGCAGGATGTGGCGGAACAGGAGCGGAAAACTCAGAAAAAAAAGCTTCGGGACAGGAAGAGACGCTAGAGTTTTGGACAATTGACCTGAAAGCTACGTTTGGAGACTTCTTCAATGAGATGATCCAGCAGTATGAAAAAGAAAATCCGGGAGTGAAGATTAACTGGACGGATATACCATATGATGATGTTCAGTCCAAATTAGTTACTGCTGTAGCAGGAGGAACAGCTCCGGATGTAGTAAATCTAAATACACAGATGACATTGACGCTTGCAGGAGAAGGAGCACTTGTAGATCTTAATAAAGAGGCGACGGAAGAGCAAAAAAGCATTTATATCCAAGACTTGTGGAATTCTGCGAAGATAGGAGATTCCGTGTATGCATTTCCATGGTATGCGTCACCGGATATTATGTTCTACAATAAAGAATTATTTGATCAAGCAAAAATGGAAGTACCAACAACGTATGATGAAGCATTAGAAATGTCCGAAGAATTTTATAACAAGACAGGAGCATACTTATTTCAACCAGCTGAATTTTTTAACATTTTATACGAAGAAAATATTGATATATTAAACGAAAAAGGAACAAAATCTGTGTTTAATACAGAGCAAACAGTAGATCTTTTAGAAAAATATAAGGAATATACAGATAAAGGTGTGATTCCAAAAACTAATTGGGGAAATTGGGACGAAGCATTAAAATTATTTGAATCAGGAAAGCTGGCAATTGTAAGTTCATCAGGATCTTCTCTTTCAAGAATTAAAGATGAAGCACCGGATATTTATGAAAAAATTCAAGTATCAACACCACTTACCGGATCTATAGGACTTAGCCGCAATGCTTTAATGAATTTAGTTGTACCCGAGGCAAGTAATAATCATGAAGAAGCAATCAAATTTGCAAATTATGTAACAAATGATGAGAATCAACTGGCATTTTGTAAACAAGTATCAATTTTCCCATCTACGATTAAGGCAAGCGAAGATTCTTATTTTACATCAGATACGGATACGCTGGAAGGACAGGCAAATGCGATGTCTTCAAAAGCAAGTCAGAGTTCAGAAGATTTTTCTCTTGGTGTTGCAAATCAGGAAAATATTCAATCAGCAGTAAACAAAGCTTATGAAGCAATTATTGTAAATGGAGATGATGTGCAGAAGTCATTGAATCAGGCAGAACAAGATGTAAATAAGCTGTTAAAGGACTAAAAGAAAATGCTTCCCTGCTATGAGCTTGGGAAGCATTTTGCAGGAGGAATTCTATGATACAGGCAGGAAATAAAGTAAGCACTCGTAAGAAAAAGGAAAATTTGAAAGCATATGCATTCATGGCACCTGCATTGATAATAGTTGTACTGTTTACAATTATTCCGATTATCGGAAGCTTGGTGCTGATGTTCTATGATTACTCTGTATTAGGGACAACAAAATTTATTGGATTTGATAATTTTATCAAAGCTTTTCAAGATAGAGAATTTATTATTGCAATGGAGAATTCTATTATTTTTGTTGTTATTGTACCAATAATTCAGTTGCTATCTATTTTATTGGCTTTGATAGTAAACCAGAAACTTCCGGGAATTAGTGTATTTCGAACTTTATTTTATATCCCCGTAGTTACATCTATGGTTGCAGTATCTATCATGTGGGGATTTATTTTTGATTCCCATGGAATTATCAATACAATGCTGCAAGATTGGAGATGGATTTCACAGCCTTTGGGATTTCTTCATAGTAAATATACTGCTATGCCGTGTTTGATGTTTATTACAGTGTGGCAAGGCTTAGGATATTATATGATGATGTATCTTGCAGGGCTTCAGGGGATTCCGGCAGAATTGACAGAAGCAGCCAGAATAGATGGGGCAAATGGAATTCAGACAGTATTTAAAATTAAAATTCCTTTATTAAAGCCGTATATTTGGTTGTGCACGCTGAATTCAGTAATTTCTGCAATTGGCGTCTTCGATGTGGTATTTGTACTGACACAAGGTGGACCAAACAATGCAACAATGGTGATTAATTATTATTCTTATACAAAAGCATTTGGAGACTTCCAATTTGGTTATGCAGCAGCGATTGGAGCAATACAGGCGGTTCTTACAAGTATTTTAAGCATTGTAGTATTCATATATGGAAGAAAGGGAGGTATGTCAAATAATGAGTAATGAAAGAGGAAAAATAACATTCACTAGAAAAAAAACACGCATTTTAAAAAGAATAATAACATACCTTACCCTTATCCTGATTGCCGTTTTGTGTGCAGGACCATTTATTTGGTTGCTGTTGTCTTCTCTGCGCACGGGAGCTAATATCTACGATTTGCAATTTTCATTGAAGCAGTTTACTCTGTCTAATTATACTGGAGTGATGGAGTATATGGATCTTGGAAAATATGTATGGAATACGGTATTGATTACTGTTGGGGGAATTATTATTGATGTTATTTTTTCTTCTATGTGTGCGTATCCACTTGCTACAATGGAATTTAAAGGGAAAAATGTAATTTTTGGATTATTGATAGCAACAATGATTATTCCAGCAGCAGCGGGTATGATCATAAATTATTTGACAATTTCCAAAATGCATCTTTTGAATACGCTATTGGGAGTCATACTTCCAGGATCAGTACGTACATTCAGTATCATATTGATGCGTCAGTCATATTTGGGAATTCCAAAAGAACTTATTGAGGCGTCTCGGATTGATGGCGCAGGGGAGTTGAGAATTTGGACAACAGTGATGATTCCAGGAATAATGCCAAGTATTTCGACGATCGTTATTTTTGATTTTATTGCGAACTGGAATTCTTTTTTATGGCCAATCATTGTTTTGCAGGATCCAGATAAATATCCGTTAGCAACTGCACTCCAGTATTTGAACGGGTCATTCAGCTATAAATTTGGATATGTGGCAGCAGGTACGATTATTTCGATCATCCCGGTACTGATTGTATTTATAATTTGTCAAAAGAACTATATTGAAGCTGTAAGTGGGGCAGTAAAGGGGTAAGAATATGACAAAACGATATGAAATATGGATAGAAATTTCGGCAAATAAAAACCGCATATTGGATAAAAAAGAATTTAGATCGGCAATTCAGAAGTGCAGGGACATAGGGATGACGGATATTATACTAAGTGTGAAGGACACCACCGGATTTGCAATTTATCCAAGTCAAATTGCGCCGCATTATTCGTTGTATGATTCCGCGTTTCAGAAAGACTTTGATTATGTTGCCCAGTGTTTCCAAATAATACGGGAAATGGGAATGAAATGCTATGCTGCATTTGATGTTTTTACAGGGGGAAACAGAAAGACATGCAGAAAAGAGATGCCTGGAATTAAAAATGAAGGCTTTGCATGTGAGGTATATGGGGTGGATGAAAACCAGGATGCAGTAGTTAAACCAAGTTTGGAAGCCGGAATGCTTCATACAATTGGCAGCATTGATGATTTTGGAGAAATATTTTTAAACCCAGGAAATTCAAAGGTGAGAGATTATGCAAAATCATTGATCTTAGAATTTGTACAGAAATATCATCCAAACGGAATAGTTTTGGATCGGGTACGGTATGTGGGATTAAGTACAGACTTTAGTGAATTGAGTCGAAAACAATGGGAAGAATTCAGCGGTATTACGGATGAAAAATGGCCAGAGGACATATATACGATTCAAAAGACACAAAATGGATATAGAGAAAATCCTGGCAAATATTTTGGTTCATTTATCACATATCGGATGCAGGTTATCCATGACTTTATAGAGGATCTTGGAATTACGCTACATAAGATGTTTCCAGAGGTTGAACTTTGTGATTATGTAGGATCCTGGTATCCTCTGTATGATCGAGTGGGAGCAAATTGGGCAAGCAAAGAGTATCAAACACATGAATTTTCACTGTGCAATCAGGAACAGTTAAGAAAAAGTGCCTATGCAGAGTGTGTAGATACGTTGCTCTGTGGGTGCTATTATGAGGAAATTACAATAAGAGAAGCCCAGGAAAATTGCAAACCGGCATATTGGTATAGTGTGGAAGGAGCAACCAAACTTTCAGCAAAAGTAGCAGGATCTAAAAACAAAATTGTAGGCGCATTGTTTTTGGATCAATATAGAGATACACCAGAAAAAATTTCTCAGGCAATTGAAATATGTATGAAAAATTCGGCTGGGTGCATGCTGTTTGATCTATCCTATCTGGTTGATGAGAATTGGTGGAAATATACAGAGAATGTGCAAGTAGAACCTTGGAAAAGATCAGATTTAAAAGAAAGTGCAGAAGTGTGCGAAAAAATCTTTCCAAAAGAATATTTGATTACAGAACGAAAAATAAAAGAATATCTTTTGAAGCAAAAAGAATTTGATTGTCAGGCAAGTTTTACTTTGCGAAAAACAATGGATGGAAAAATGATAGGAGTGATTGGAGTTAAAACTGCTGAAAATCAGGAGTTGTATCCAAGTACAGCATGGATTTCGATTTTTGGAATTGACCGAGATTATCAAGATTGTGGATATGGAACAATTCTTTTACATAGGACACTAGGAGCTTTGAGGAAGAAAGGAATAAAAAAGGTATGTCTGGGACAGGATTTTGCTAATTTTTTTTCAGGAATTCCTAAACCGGATGAAAAAAAATGTAGGTTTTTTCAGAATGAGGGGTTTCATCTGAATGCGGAAGAGCATTATGACTTAGAGGGAAACGTTTCTGAAAATGAACAGATAGAAAATTTTAATACAGATTATTGGGAACAATTTTATGAAACCGAAGTGTTCCAAGGGGAAAAAAAACAGTTCCTTTCATTCTTGCATCATGAATTTCCGGGACGTTGGGAATATGAAGCAGAAAAAGCATTAGAAAAGAAAAAAGACCCTCGAGAAATTTTATTGCTGTGGAAAAAGGATCGTTCAGAAATATTGGGATATTGCATGTTATCTGTAGAAAAAAATGTGCATGGGCAGAAGACATGCGGAGGCCTTGGTCCAATTGGCATTTCAAAGAAGATCAGAGGACAACATGTGGGAAACTACTTACTGTGTCAATCTTTGCGTCAGCTTGACAATCTAGGAGTGGAGCTTGTGAATATTGATTGGACAATATTAAAAGACTTTTATGGTCAGTTTGGCTTTCAAGCGGTACGGATATATCGGGCAGGCTATTTATTATTGGAGTAAGGCTGAAAATTTTCAGAGAAAGAGTAATATCTTATGAAATGAAGACAGAAGAATAGGAGAGGAACAGAAATTGAAGAAAAAGATAGTATTGCTTCCACTAGATGAAAGACCATGTAATATGTTTTTCCCGGAACGTTTGTTTTCAAGAGAAGACTTTGAGATTGTAAGACCTGAAAAATTGGGTAATAAAAAAATTCCTGCAGATTTTAATGAAATCAAAAAGTTTCTCAAAAAAGAGTGTAAAGAAGCAGATGGGCTGATTCTTTCTATAGACATGTTGCTGTATGGGGGATTGATTCCTTCAAGAATTCATTATGAAACACAGGATACCCTTTTGCAGCGCATGCAATTTATTCAAGAAATAAGAAAAGAAAATCCAAAGATGCTTATTTATGCGTTTCAGGTAATTATGCGTTGCCCTAATTATTCAAGTAGTGATGAAGAGCCGGATTATTATGAAAAATTCGGAAAGGAGATTCATGATGCGGGAGAAGCAATTCACAGAAGTCATCTTGGGCAAGAGAGGGAGTTTAGCTTTTCTAAAATTGTAGAAAAAATTGATCAGCAATGTCTAAACGATTATATAAGCAGAAGAGAAGTAAATCGTTATATGAATGTAGAAACATTGCAGTATTTGCGTCAGGGCTGGATTGATGCGCTGGTGATTCCGCAAGATGATTCCGCGATGTATGGTTATGCAGCAATGGATCAGAAGTGTGTTCGTGATAAAATTGAAGAATACGATATGCTGGATCAAGTATTAATGTATCCAGGAGCTGATGAGGTAGAGTTGACTTTGCTGGCTCGCATGGAGAATGTTATGTATGGAAAGAACCCGAAAGTGTATATTAAGTATGCATCAGAAAAAGCCAGAGATTTGATTCCTCTATATGAGGGAGCGACACTTTCATCAACATTGAAATATCATATTTTGTCTGCGGGATGTCAGCAGACTGAGAGTTATGAACAGGCAGATATTATACTGGCTGTGACAGCACCGGCAGACAATATGGAAGAGGCGAGCAATCAGCCATCTAAGAAACCGGGATATTATACGGAAAGAAATCTTCCAGAGATGATGGAATTCATTAAAGCGCGTATTCGCGAAAAAAAGATTATTTCTATTGCGGATAATGCATATGCAAATGGTGGGGATCTTGTGTTTATCCATTTGTTAGATAAAAACAAGATGTTGATGAAAGTGAGTGGATATGCAGGTTGGAATACTTCAGCAAACACAATAGGAACGGCGTTGGCAGAAGCAGTAGATGTATTGCATGCTGGAAGACGCAGACAGCATAATAATTTCCTGGCAGAACGATATTTGGAAGATGGCGGATATTGTGCCGTGGTACGCAAAGAAATTTCAAACCAGCTTCCGAAAGGTATGGATTACTTTAACGTAAAAGAACAATCTGGAGAAGTAAGCAGAATGGTGAGACAGAGAATGGAAAAATTTGTACATCAAGTATTGCCTTCTATTTCAGAAGAAATTACCATTACAAAGCTGGAAATGCCGTGGAGAAGAATGTTTGAAGTAGATTTGGAGGTTCAGTACAGGGATGAATCAGTGGTATAAGGGAAACATTCATAGTCATACGAGAAATTCCGATGGAATGTGGAGTGTAGCGCAAGCAGTGGAAAGTTATTACCAGAAAGGATATTCCTTTTTGTGTTTGACAGATCATAATTTATATACGGATTACAGAAAAGAATTTGGAAAAGAGGACTTTTTGATTTTGCCAGGGGTAGAAGCGGAAGCAGCCCTTTTTGATTGTGACGGACAAGTGGTATGTCTTCATCATATGAATGGAATTTTGGGAACAGAGGAAATGCAAAAAAAAGCTTCAGATGGTGTCTACTCTCACATGGAGTATATAGAACCGGATAAGTACTATGAAACATGGAACGGGAGGGAGTCTGGAGAAAAACTGGCACAAAAGCTAAAACGACATGGCTGCATTGTAACATATAATCATCCAATCTGGTCTAGGGTAAAACCAGAGGAATTTGTTGAAAATTCGAAAATAGATATTGTGGAAATCTATAACTATAATACAGTAAATGAGAGTGGAACGGGATATGATGTTACATATTGGGATTTGATGTTGAGAAATGGATACAGAGTCAACGCAGTTGCTTCAGATGACAATCATAATGGCGGTCAGTTTCTGGATAGTTTTGGAGGATTTATTATGGTAAAAGCAGAAAAACTGACTCATGATGCAATCTGTGAAGCAATCATGAAAGGTGATTATTATTCCTCATCTGGTCCGGAACTGTATCGTTGGGAAATAAAAAATAATCGGCTTGAAGTAGAAAGCAGTCCTGTGAAGAACATTAATTTTATTGTAGGGGGAGCAGTAGGAATGGGACTTACTTGTTTTGGAAACAAGGGAGAAAAGATTACGAGAGCAGAATATCCAATTAGTGGAAATGAAAAGTACATCCGTATAGAATGTGAGGATGGCAGAGGGCGTACAGCATGGACCAATCCGATTTACTTTTAGGAGATAACTGACATTCAATGAAAATGATGAATTCAAAATGAAGTATGCAAAGAGGAGATAAAAAATGATAGAGACATTACAGAAACTCAAAGGTGGATTGATTGTATCATGTCAGGCTTTGAAATCAGAACCACTTTATAGTTCTCATATCATGGCTAAGATGGCTTATGCGGCTGAGGAAGGAGGTGCTGTTGGAATCCGTGCCAATACTCCGGAAGATATTCTAGAAATTAAAAAGGAGGTGAATCTTCCGATTATTGGATTGTATAAAGTTGACTACAGCAATTCGGAAATTTATATTACTCCGACAATGAAAGAGATTGACGCACTGATGGAGGTGAAGCCAGATATTATTGCATTGGATGCTACGAATCGGATTCGCCCAGATGGATCTACAATAGAAACATTTTTCCCAAAAGTGCGAGAAAAATATCCAGATATGATTTTTATGGCAGATTGTTCATCGTATGAAGACGGGATAAGAGCAGAAAAATTAGGCATGAATCTGGTTGGAACAACATTGTGTGGTTATACAAGGGATACGGAAGGAGTAGAAATACCTTGCTTTCCAATGGTGAAAAAACTGGCAGATGAGTTGAAGATACCACTGATTGCAGAAGGTGGAATTTGGATTCCGGAACAGTTAAGTCATGTTTTTAAGTGTGGAGCATATGCGGCAGTGATTGGAACAGCAATCACGAGGCCAAGGGAAATTACAAGGAGGTTTGTGTCAGCAATTGTATAGGGCGTCACCATTCGTAAAATAAAAAAGAGAAGAAGATTTTTAGTAAATTTATTTCTAAAAGCTTCTTCTCTTTTTTAAATGTAATCATATGCACTTTTCATATTTCCCCCAAACCATCTTGACAAAACTAAAAACATAGTGTACTATCTAACTATAGCACTGATACACGAGGAGGAAGGAGGAAGAAGATGAATTACAATGCAGAGATGCCGATTTATCTGCAGGTCATTCATGACTTGAAGAAAAAGATGATCCAGGGAAAGATACTTCCCGGAGAGAAGCTTCCATCCAACAGAGAGCTGGCGGTTCTTTATAAGATCAATCAGAACACTGCGGCAAGAATTTACAGAGAGATGGAGACACATGGATATTGTTATACAAAGCGGGGGATTGGAACATTTGTGATGGAGGAAGAGACGATGTTCGAGACGATTAAAAAAGAAATGGCAGAAGAATTGTTGAGCAGCTTTATACATGAGATGCAGGATCTTGGATTTGAAAAAGATGATATTATCTCAAAAATTGCAGACTACAAGGAGGAGAGAAGATGATTTTAGAATGTCGTGATTTAAGCAAATCATTTTACACAAAAAAGGCGCTGAATGAAGTTTCGCTGAAACTGGAAGGCGGAAAGATCTATGGTCTGCTAGGGGAGAACGGAAGTGGGAAGACCACATGGATGAAGATCATCTCCGGTCTGACAAAGCCTACATCCGGAGAGGTTTTGTTCAAGGAGCATCCGTGGTTCTATGGAGATAAGGCAGAGATCGCCTACATGTCTACAGAGCCGTTTTTCTACAGTTTTCTGGATGTGAACGGAGTCGGACAGTACTATAAAGATTTCTTCCCGGATTTTGATGAGAAGAAATTTCACGAGATGGTAAGAAGGATGTCACTGGAAGGCAAGATGAAGGTCAAAGAACTGTCCACCGGTATGACAGCAAAGCTGAAGGTGATCGCAACACTGAGCCGCAAAGCAGAGCTGTATCTTCTGGATGAGCCGTTCAATGGAATTGATTACAAAGCAAAAGAAGAGATTCTCGGGATGATCCTGGAGTCAGCAAATGAAAAAAATACCTTTGTAATTTCCACACATATGATCGATGAGATCGAGAGTTTTATTGATGAGGCAATCTTTATCAAAGACGGAGAAGTTGTGCGCCGGATGTCAGTGGAAGAAGAACGGATGCAAAGTGGAAAATCCGTGGCAGATATTTATCTGGAGATCATGTAGGAAGAACAAAGGCAGAATGAGAAAAGAGAAAGAGAGGAAACAAAATGGGACGTTTGATCAAATATGAGCTGAAAAAACAGCAGACATCCAGAAACATCATACTGGCGCTGCTTCTGGTATTTTTACTGGCATTTGCGGCAGGAATTTTTTCAGACAATGGGAATATGGTAGGAATCAGTATGGGACTGGAGATTTTTGTTGGAATGTTTGTCTTCTTCTATATGGGAATTGAAAGTCTGTTGATATTGAATCGTGACCTGAAAACAAAGCAGAGTCATATGCTCTGGATGGTGCCCATGCCAAGCTGGAAGATCCTTGGTGCAAAATATATCGCAGCAGCGTTGCAGATTTTCTGTATTTCAGCAGCATATGTGCTGGCTGGTACCGCATGCGTTATGACGATGATCGCAAAAGAGGGAGCATGGAAAGAACTTATGCAGGCAATCCGCATGGGATTTGAGTGGCTGCTTCAGGGCAACCTGGACTGGATAACCGTTCTGGCAATCTTGCTGTTTTTCTTCCTGGCATGGACATCTGTGATCGCAACCGGATTTCTGGCAATTATTGTATCCAGAACGGTATTGATCAATTCCAGATTTGCAGGGATTGTTTCTTTGATCCTGTTCTTCGTGATCAACGGAATTGTGGAGTATGTTTATAACCTGTTTGCAAGATACGAGGTTCTGGGAATTCACAAAGGACTTTATATCGGAATCGCAGAATACGGATTCTATATTGTGGTATGTGTTGGATTGTTTGCCATATCCAGCGTGCTGGCAGAAAAGAAATTAAGTGTATAAAATATGGAAGGTACAGTCTGTTAAATCGGATTGTATCTTCTTTTTTAATTTTACAACTGTCTTGTCATATGTAAAGTCTTGTGCTATAATGGTCAGCAATCAACGATAAAAATTTAACAATTCAGGATAAGTGAGGGAATAGAAGATGACAATTGTGGAAGAAATCCAGAAATTGAAGCAAGAAAAAAATGCAGTCATTCTGGCACATTATTATGTAAGGCCGGAGATTCAGGACATTGCCGACTACATCGGAGATTCTTTTTATCTGAGTAAGGTTGCAGTCGGATTGAAAGAGCAGACTATCGTATTCTGTGGCGTTTCTTTTATGGGAGAGAGTGCGAAGGTACTGAACCCGGAGAAAACCGTATTGATGCCGGATATGCATGCAGACTGTGCAATGGCGCATATGGCAGATGCAGATACGATCCAGAAGATGCGTGATACATATGAAGATCTGGCAGTGGTGTGTTACATCAATTCTACTGCAGAATTGAAGACACATTCCGATGTATGTGTGACATCTGCCAATGCAGTGAAGATCGTAAAAGAACTTCCGAACAAGAATATTTTCTTCATTCCGGACAGAAACCTGGCGCATTTTGTGGCAGAGCAGGTACCGGAGAAGAACTTTGTATACAACGAAGGCTATTGCCCGATCCATGAGAAGATGCAGGTGGAAGAGATCAAAAAAGCAAAGGCACAGCATCCGAATGCAGAAGTATTGTCCCATCCGGAATGTCCGAAAGCAGTGCTGGAGATTTCCGATTATGTGGGAAGCACATCAGGGATCATTGATTATGCAGCAAAAAGCGAAAATGAAGAATTTATTATCTGTACGGAAAATGGAGTTCGATACAAACTGGAAAAGGACAACCCGGGCAAGAAGTTTTATTTTACAGAGACAGAGCCTGTCTGCACAGATATGAAGCTGATCACATTAGAAAAAGTTCTTCACGTCTTAAAAACAGGAGAGAATGAAGTGCATTTGAGTGAAGCATTGAGAACGGACTCCAGAAAACCATTGGAAAAAATGCTGGAGCTGGCAAAATAGAGTGTCTTTTTGAAAAAAGAGACTTGCCGAAAGGAAAGAGAGTATTATGAAGAAAAAAGCAGATGTTGTTATCGTTGGAACCGGTGTAGCGGGATTGTTTTCGGCGTTGAATCTTCCGGATGACAAAGAAATCATCATGATCACGAAATCAGATGCCGAGAGCAGTGATTCATTTCTGGCACAGGGCGGAATCTGTGTACTCCGGGATGAAGAGGATTATGACAGTTATTTTGAAGATACGATGAGAGCCGGTCATTATGAAAACCGGAAAGAATCTGTCGATATTATGATCCGCAGTTCTGGAAAAATCATTGAAGATCTGGTAGGATATGGAGTAGAATTTGAAAAGGACGGAGAAGCGTTTGCCTACACAAGAGAGGGGGCACACTCCAGACCGAGAATTCTGTTTCATGCAGATGTGACAGGAAAAGAGATCACCAGTAAGCTGTTGGCGCGGGTAAGAGAAAAGAATAACGTAACAATTTACGAATATACAACCATGACAGACATTCTTGAGGAAAACGGAAAATGTGCGGGAATCACCGTGAAGACGAAAAGTGGTGAAGAGTCCTCTATTTATGCAGATTATACCATTCTGGCAAGCGGAGGAATCGGCGGGCTGTACCAGCATTCCACAAATTTTCCGCATCTGACAGGAGATGCACTGGAAGTAGCGAAAAAACATCACATTCGTCTGGAGCATCTGGATTATGTACAGATCCATCCGACTACATTGTATTCGGAAAAGCCGGGCAGACGATTCCTGATCTCCGAATCCGTCCGTGGGGAAGGCGCACTTCTCTATAATAAAAACATGGAGCGTTTCGTAGATGAACTGCTTCCGCGAGACGTGGTGACCAGGGCAATCCGGGAACAGATGGAAAAGGATGGAACAAATTTTGTGTGGCTGTCCATGGCGCCGATCGAGAAAGAGACGATATTGAGTCATTTTCCGAATATTTACGAGCATTGCCTGGAGGAAGGCTATGATGTTACAAAAGAGTGCATTCCGGTCGTTCCGGCGCAGCACTATTTTATGGGCGGTATCTGGGTAGACAAGAACAGCCACACGTCCATGCCGCAGCTGTTTGCAGTGGGAGAGACAAGCTGCAACGGTGTGCACGGAGCGAACCGTCTGGCAAGCAACTCTCTTCTGGAGAGTCTTGTATTTGCAAAAAGAGCGGCAAATCTTATCAAAGAGCAATGGTGCCTGGAAAAAGAACAGGCTGTATAAAATGAAAGAATAGATGAAACATAAAGGAGAAACCAGATGAATCAGATTACAATGAAGCTTCAGGCAGATCACCTGATCTTAGAAGCGTTAAAAGAAGACATTTCCAGTGAAGATGTGACAACCAATTCAGTGATGAAAGAGGCAGTGGCAGGTGAAGTAGACCTGATCTGCAAACAGGATGGAATTATTGCGGGACTGGAAGTATTTGAGCGAGTGTTTGCACTTCTGGATCCGGATACAAAGGTCGAATTATACTGCAAAGACGGAGAGGAAGTAAAAAATGGACAGCTTATGGGAAAAGTCAAAGGAGATATTCGCGTCCTTCTTTCCGGAGAACGTGTTGCCTTGAACTATCTTCAGAGAATGAGCGGAATCGCGACCTATACCAATTCTGTTGCAAAACTTCTGGAAGGAAGCAAGATCAAACTTCTGGATACCAGAAAAACAACGCCGAATATGCGTATTTTTGAAAAATATGCAGTTCGTGCAGGCGGCGGCTACAACCACCGTTACAACCTTTCTGATGGTGTGTTGTTAAAAGACAATCACATCGGAGCAGCGGGAAGCGTGACAAAAGCGGTGCAGATGGCAAAAGAGTATGCACCGTTTGTCAGAAAAATTGAAGTAGAAGTAGAAAATCTGGATATGGTAAAAGAAGCGGTGGAAGCCGGCGCAGATATCATCATGCTTGATAATATGTCACCGGAGGATATGAAAAAAGCAGTGGAGCTGATCGACGGAAGAGCCCGGACAGAGTGCTCCGGAAATGTGACAAAAGAAAATATCGCGCGTCTGACAGAGATCGGAGTTGACTATATTTCCAGCGGTGCGTTGACACACTCCGCTCCGATCCTGGATATTTCTTTAAAGAATCTGCATGCAGTGGAATAAAGATGCAGAAAAAGAAAGAGAGGAACAGTATTTATGACAGGTTCTGAACGCAGAGATCAAATCATAAATCAGATTAAAAAAAGCAGTATTCCGGTATCTGGGGCGCAGCTTGCAAAAGAATTTGATGTCAGCCGGCAGGTGATCGTGCAGGATATTGCGCTGATCCGGGCAGCGGGACATGAGATCATATCCACAAACCGGGGATATCTTCTGAATACTCCACATTCCGTGAACCGGATCTTCAAAGTGAATCACACGGATGAAGAGTTGGAAGACGAGCTGTGTACGGTAGTGGATCTGGGCGGAAAAGTGGTGAACGTGATGGTCAATCACAGGGTGTACGGTCACATGGAGGCAGAGATTAACATCACATCCAGACGAAAAGTGATGGAATTTGTAGAGGATATTAAGCGGGGAAAATCAAGTCCTCTGAAAAATATTACCTCCAATTACCACTATCATCTGATCGAGGCAGATTCCGAAGAGACACTGGATCTGATCGAAGAGGCATTACGGCAGAAAAAATTTCTGGTTGAAGTGGCCGCTGGATCGTAATAAGACAAATTTTTAAAAGGTGCAATCTTGACTTATCATTCCGGCTGTGATACGATTTTCAACGAGAAAGTGTGTATTTTATACACATATCTGGTAGAAAAATTATACGGAAAATGCAAAGACGGAGAGAGTAGGTTATCCGAAATTTTACAGAGAATTCCCGGAAGATCCTGTGAGGATCGAATGCTGAGAGGGATGAACGGAAGATGATCGAACATGGCTCCCGAGCGGCGCAGCAAGCATGATGTGAACTGCGATGGGTTCGCCCTTTACAGCGAGAGAGTGTTTTTGGCAGCACTCACAGAGGTTTCAGCCGTGAGGCTGAGATAAATCAGAAGTGGTAACACGGTATTCACCCGTCTTCTTGGCAGCAGGAAGACGGGATTTTTTATGAAGGAGAGAAGAGAGATGGCAGACAAGAAACCATATTATATCACAACAGCGATTGCCTACACATCAGGCAAACCGCATATTGGAAACACTTATGAGATTATTCTGGCTGACGCGATCGCAAGATACAAGAGAAGTCAGGGATACGATGTATTTTTCCAGACAGGAACGGATGAGCATGGTCAGAAGATCGAGCTCAAAGCAGAAGAGGCGGGAGTAACACCAAAAGAATTTGTAGACAATGTTTCCGGAGAAATCAAGAAAATCTGGGATTTGATGGATACTTCTTATGACAAATTTATCCGTACAACAGACGAAGATCATGAAAAACAGGTACAGAAGATCTTTAAAAAACTGTACGATCAGGGAGATATTTACAAAGGTCACTATGAAGGAATGTACTGTACTCCATGTGAATCTTTCTTCACAGAATCACAGCTTGTAGACGGCAAATGTCCGGACTGCGGACGTGAAGTACAGCCGGCAAAAGAGGAAGCATACTTCTTTAAAATGAGCAAATATGCAGACAGACTGATCGAGCATATCAATACACATCCGGAATTCATTCAGCCGGTATCCCGTAAAAACGAGATGATGAACAACTTCCTGCTTCCGGGACTGCAGGATCTGTGTGTTTCCAGAACATCATTCAAATGGGGAATCCCGGTAGACTTCGATCCGAAACATGTAACTTACGTATGGCTGGATGCGCTTACAAACTATATCACAGGAATCGGATACGACTGCGATGGAAACAGCACGGAGCAGTTTCATAAATTATGGCCGGCAGATCTGCATCTGATCGGAAAAGACATCATTCGTTTCCATACAATTTACTGGCCAATCTTTTTGATGGCACTGGATCTTCCGCTTCCAAAACAGGTATTCGGACATCCATGGCTGCTCCAGGGAGACGGAAAAATGAGTAAATCCAAAGGAAACGTCCTTTATGCAGATGAACTGGTGGATTTCTTTGGAGTAGATGCAGTTCGTTATTTTGTTCTTCATGAGATGCCGTTTGAAAATGACGGAGTGATCACATGGGAACTGATGGTAGAGCGCATGAATTCGGATCTTGCAAATACACTTGGAAATCTGGTAAACAGAACCGTTTCCATGACAAATAAATATTTCGGCGGAACTGTAACAGATAAAGGTGTGGCAGAAGAGGTTGATGCAGATCTGAAGGCAGTGACAGAAAGCACACCAAAAGCAGTCGAAGACAAGATGGAAGAGCTGCGTGTGGCAGATGCAATGACAGAAATTTTCAATCTCTTCAAACGCTGCAACAAATATATTGACGAGACAATGCCATGGGTACTGGCAAAAGATGAAGCAAAAAAAGACCGTCTGGAAACAGTTCTCTGGAACCTCATTCAGAGCATTTCCCGCGGGGCAGAGCTTTTGGAATCCTTTATGCCTTCTACAAGCAAGAAGATTCTGGAACAGCTTGGAAATGGTCATGTAACAGAAAAACCGGAAATCCTCTTCGCAAGACTGGATCTGGAAGAAGTTCTGAAAAAAGTAGAAGAGCTGCATCCACCGGTTGAAGAAGAAAAAGAAGAGGAAGATGTGATCGATATCGAAGCAAAACCAGAGATCACATTTGACGATTTTGGAAAAATGCAGTTCCAGGTCGGAGAAATCATTGCCTGCGAAGAAGTGAAAAAATCCAGAAAACTCCTTTGCTCACAGGTGAAGATTGGAAGCCAGGTAAAACAGATCGTATCCGGAATCAAAGGTCATTACACAGCCGAAGAAATGGTCGGAAAGAAAGTGATGGTTCTTGTAAATCTGAAACCGGCAAAACTGGCCGGAGTATTATCCGAAGGAATGTTGTTATGCGCAGAAGATGCAGAAGGAAATCTCGCATTGATGACACCGGAGAAAACAATGCCGGCAGGAGCAGAGATCTGCTAAGAAAATAGAGAAAATGAATAGATCCCCCCGGATTTCAGGAGAAAGAAGCCTGAAATCCGGGGGATGTGTTTGTGTCACAGTAAAAATAAACCCCCTGCTATGCAGGGGGAGGACAGATCTTTAGATATAAGTATGAACTCCTGTGCTAAAATAAAAGTGGGTCTGCAAAACCACAAATAAAATAGCACAGGAGGTC
>SKEX01000221.1_pt1 | contig 60881 bp, 62 predicted proteins | sample 4841451 | NCBI WGS metagenome assembly SKEX01 (sample SAMN11008798, study PRJNA524170) | human gut metagenome | isolation source: fecal sample from pouch patient p38, | place: Israel: Tel-Aviv | reverse complement strand
GCCGAAAAGAAGGGTCTCTTTTTGGCTTTTCCGTCTGTACAGAAATCAAAGGACTATTAGGAATCCCTGCTTAAATAAGAATCATCTTGAAAAACTAATGACCTTTTTGAGACTTTGCAACAGAACCGATCATATTCATTATTTTTTCTAAATTGAATTACTTCTTTTAAAAATTCAAATTGTTGTTCATACAAACTATGCTGTTTATTTAAAAATTTGTAAAAAGTTACATCAGAAGAGTTAGGTAGCATTTTTTCTAACACCTCTATACATTTACTTGCAAGTGAGCTTTTCCCATCAATTATATATTTCTTAGTAATAAGAAATAGGATTAAATGAGTATAGTTTGTAAGTAGGATATTCTCATATGATATACTTTCATCCATATTCTTTATTAAAAATGGAAGTAGAATTTTTTCAAAATCAATGTTGGCATTTATAGAAAATGAATCTCTACAATACAAGTATGCCCATCTAACATTGTCTGGCTCTTTTTCTAACATCTTAGCTAGCAGCCTTATGTTTCTTTCACACTTCTCTTTCCTAAGTATTTCTTTGTAACCGTCATGGAAAAAAGTAATCTCACTTTCAACGTTAAAAATTGGATCTAATCCTTTGTTGTTCCTCAACTCTTCATGTATTAGACCATAATACTTAATTTTATTATTGTTTCTAAATAATCGACTTTGGCCATGTGTGATAACATTATCTAATTGATATATTGCACAACTAACTCTTAATGAATCTTTAAATTTAAACCTGTCTAACATATCTATTAAGAGCCTTAATTTGATAAGCTCATCTGAAGATACATATTCATCTGCATCAATAATTAATATCCATTCTTTACTTGCTTTTTGTATTGAATAATTTCTCGCATCTGAAAAATCATCTTGCCAAGTATAATCAAATATTTTTACTTTTTCGCTTGCTATTTCTTTTACTATTTTTTTTGTCGAATCAATTGATCCTGTATCAATAAATATAATTTCATCTGAAAATTCATAGATACTATTAATACATTTTCTTATTGAATCCTGTTCATTCTTAGCAATAATACATACAGATACTTCTGCGTGAGTTTTTAAAGATAATTCTTTTAAATTTTTAGAGTAACTGACAGTTTCCTTTAATTCGTTGGGGAACTTTAGCCCTTTTAAAATTTGTAACCATAATTCTGTTACATCTTTATTCTCTTGGTTCGTTAAAGTATACTTATTTTTATTAAATACCTCTACATTAAACCAGTCATTAGCAATAAAATTTTCAGAATACATTATCTCTTCACCTCATTACTTTCTATTAGAGATAGTTATGCAATTTAATTTTGTGTAACACTCTGGGTTATCTGTTAAGCATAATATGTAATCTACGCTTGTAGAATACAAAAGTGATAGCTTAACTAAAATATCTACTGGTACCATTGTTGCACCACTCTCATATCTGGAATACGCAGATTGAGAACAATGTATATAGTTACTGACAAAAGATTGAGTATAATTATTTTTAATTCTCAAAAATAGCAACCTAGATTCCATAATTTTTCCCTCTCCTGTATGCTATCTTTGTTTGTTAATAACAGTCAATATATTATTCGGATTCTGCATAATTCTAAAATTTTTATTATTTATTAATTACAAGAAAATAAAATATGTCTATACCTTTATAAAAGGTAAAAATTTGTATTTCTTTATTATTTGTTTTATAATGTAAGTATCCATTGAGCAAAAACGCTCAAAAATAGGCTGATCGAGTTAATCGATCAGCCTATTTTCTTTAGATTTATATTATTTACTAAAACTATACTGTCACGAAAAACAACATATATAATATTATGTTGTTTTATTCAAACTATAAATGATTATATATTTAAATATATATCCAGTTAAATATATAATAGAGACTGTCTCTTGGGGGAAGACAGTCTCTAAGGTTATAACTTATTTTAGCCTTTCATTTCTAACAAATAATCATTCATAGAACTGAACGATTGATTCATTCAGTCTGTAAGAAAATAGTTAAATCTGAAGTGGCTTGTAATTATTCTACAGTACACACACTGTCCTTTCAACAACTGTCGAAAGTTTAGCAAAACATTTTACAATATTTTTGTATACATCATTATTAATAATAGAGCCAATACCAGAAAATATCCGCATAACACTTTAAAGGTTCTACTTTGGTTATTTTCAGGTAGCTGACTTATTAAATAGACGCCTGACATCATTATAAGAACATAAGTGAAATAGTATGTCCTTGATCCAGATACCCATATGGTAGGAGAGAACCCCATCATAATGCGACTTCCTACACCCAAAATAAGAAGAAAGGTAACTGCCAAAAATTCTAAGGGATTATTACTTGCCCCAAAAATCCCTATTACATAAAGAAAAACCAACCCAGTAAGAAGAACTACTAGTGACATATATGTTTTTCCTGAAGCTATATCATAAGCTTGATCAATAATCGTATTAAATCTTGTACAAATCAAATACGTCAATAGCGGTATTCCACTAATCATCTTTTTGACTAATGTCCCATTTTTTACTAGTCCAGCAGTAAGAATTAGCAATACAAAAGCTAACATCAATGGAGACCACTCAAAAAATAAAGCTTTCAAAGTGGACGAATACCCTATTTGTAACTTATCAAAAATACTATAGCTAGAAAAATTAGGTAACCATTGTTTCGTTTCTTGGACGTTTCTTGCCGCATTCCCCTTACATGTTAAAATAAACACAAAGCTAGCGATTACAATAGCAATATGAGGTAAAGTTATCAGGATATTCATTTTAGATAAATATAGAATACCTGCCAAAACTAATAAAGAAACTAACATAATGACTACCATTTGTTCTTGGTTTGTAGCATACATCAAGAACACCAACGATAAAATAAGAGATAGCCAATTTACACTTTTTCCTCTTATATAGTTCATAATAGGCCAAATACTTAACAACGCTGCTGCCATGACCCAAACATAATTTGTTGTTGTTGCTATCCATCCTGCATTATTTATCATCGAAGCAGGAATTAATAATGACATGCCAGTACCTATAATTAATCCTCTTCGACTATTATCTGAGTTAAACAGTAGTGCAGGGACAATTGCCACTATAGACATTGCTATAGCATTTAAAACTCTCCACAAAAATACGTGTTGTACCGCTTGTGTTAGAGCTATTTCAATCACTAATCGAGACGTCCATTCATTGTACCTAAACTTCAAAAATTCATAATAGTTACTTTGAAAATCATGTGTAAACTGCTTTAAGAAAAACGCATCGTCCCCAAATTCCATTTGTTTAATACCAAAATTGTAAATTAACATTACCACAAAAACAAAACTACTGAGAATTAAAATATCTCTCTTTTCCATTTTACCTATCACTAGTTCTCTCCAATCCTATATTTATTCCAAGTACATATTTTTCTAAAGAATATTAGGCTTTACAGCTTATAATCATAAGTGTAGAGCTCATTATTAGTTATTTATTTTTGTTAACTTAACTTTTTCTTGCTCCCCCGATCCCCCTTGCTGACTTGCTGCTTCAATTGTGTTATTGTCAATGATTTTAATACTAGTTAGCTTAACCATCGAATCCGTAGAATTAGGCCGAATTAATTCAATTTCTGTATTTTTCTCATTAACCTTATACTCTAATTCAATCTCATTGTTTCCAGATAAAAAGTTTGCTTTTCCTGTAGTAAAAAAAGCTATTTTGGCAGAATGAGACGTGTCATCTAAAGACTGTAATTCCCATTTACCTGTTCCGTCAGTCAGAACTTCATTCAAGTTCTTATTTCCACACCCACCTAAAAATAAAAGGGTCAAAATAGCTACTGATACCAATCCTAATAATTTTTTATCCATCCTCATTTCCCTCCAATAAAAACATTTGTAGTAGTATGTTGGCATGTTTCTCAATGATTTCCTTCTCTTCTTGAAACTTATTGGCTAATAAAACCGCATCAATTCCAGACGCCAAAGTGTTAGTTTCTAACAACAATCGATCCTCCGTCTGTTGGTGAAAGACAATCGAAAAGTGCATATTCCGAAACATCACGAGTCGTTTGGTTGGCTCCAAAACAGCCAGTTTATTATTAAGTGTATATAAATCAATAGACTCATCGACTGGTGCGTCAGGGAAATACATTTCTGGCACTAACGTCGTATAGTTCTTTGCTTCTAAATCTGCCTGTAAAGCGTCTCTCCACGCTTGTAATGGATTAAACTTAACAGTCTTTTCTTGAAAATCTAAAGTAATTATCTTGTAATTTTTAGGCATAGAAATCAATCCTTTCGTTGATTGAAAAACACTTAGAATGGCAAATCATCATCCGAAATATTTACTGGGCTAGACTCCTTTGAGAAAGGATCAAGCGGATCAGGAAGTGGTGTCTGTTGTTGGTTATTGGCCTGCTGCCCATTGGTTACAGGCGTAGAAGCATTCGCCCGACGTTGTTCGCTTATTTCTTTGGATTCTAACAATTGAAAATTTTCTACAATCACTTCTGTCACATAAACACGTTGTCCTTGCTGGTTATCATAGTTTCGCGTCTGAATACGACCAGTAATTCCAAGTAAGCTACCTTTACGTGCGTAATTGGCAAGCGATTCTGCCGCTTTACGCCATATCGCACAACTAATAAAATCCGCTTCTCGCTCCCCAGATTGATTGGTAAAATTCCGATTGACTGCTAAACGAAATTGTCCAACTGCAATCCCACTTGATGTATACCTTAAATCCACATCATTAGCTAAACGCCCAACTAACGTAACATTATTAATCATTTTTCGTTCAATCCCTTCTTTTTGCTTTAGCTTTTTTCATTTTATAGTTTTTTACAATTTGTTTATCTTGTATTCTAAGGCCAATTTCTAGTTCAGTGAGTCTCTTTTTAACACTATCCTTATAATTGGCCCTTCTGTCATTTGTATTTTCCATTTTATTCTCCATGTTATCTTTTTCCTTTAAATTGTCTATAGTCATGCCAATATGAAACAGCTGTAAAAACAAAGGCAACCCAACCAAAAATTGCTAACTTTCCTACATTTTCTTTTGGACTCGTGATCGAAATCACACTGTAAAAAATGCCCATATACAAGAATGCACTTATACTAATAAAGTGTGCAGCTTTCTTTAATTTCAGTGTACTTTTCCTGATGGAAAATAATGAAATACATTTTTGCAATCCAAACAAGAAAGCACCTAAGAAAAATAGAAACAAAACTACTAAGCCAAAAAATAATAGCCACCTATCATCAAGTACAGACGTACACATACCAACTGTCACAAATACAAAAAATCCACCAAAAAAAATTGTCCAACCTACCGCAAAACATTTCTCAATGAGATCTATCATTTTATCCATCAATTACTTGTCCTTTACATTTATAGCCTGCCAATATTTAATACGATCTGGCTTGAATCCTGCCCAATATTCTAACTCTTCTTCTGTTTCATCATCAATGATTTTAATTAGTGGCAAACTATGAATACCATACTTGGCTTTTAACTTTTCTACTTTCTGTTCACTCCATGATCTTTTACGATCATTCTGACTATCCAGTTCAATTGAGTTTGTTTCTTCTGAATTACCATAGTACGTATTTTCATAGGGTAATCCTAATTCGTCCATCAGTTTGGTGCTCATTTTACATTGAATGCAATGTGGTTTTGTATATAAAACCGCATGTACTGTTTGTTTCATAAAATCTCCTCCAGTAATTATTCTGTTGCTTCTTTTGCCTTAAAAAAATAAATGATAGAATGAATGAGTTTTTTTATCATCCGATACGCAAAGTAAGCAATTCCGAATAAAACGACCCATCCTAACGTATATTTTAAAGCGATTAACGTAAGTGGTAAAAAAATAAACAATCCCACTGCTAACAACGGTGACAGGTAAACAGCGATTATACCTAAACCAATGACTAGAACAAAAGCTAAAAATAGTAGCGCACCGTGGGTGGCTGAAGTAGGGCTTGTCTGCCCTATCAAGTAGGTAAAACCCTGTCCAATTAATTGTAGAATCCAAGTAACTAGCTTCAATAATGAACCAATAAGTAAATCTACAATTTTCTCCGACCAGATAAAAATATACTCAATAAAAAACATATTAATCACCTTCCTTATCTTCTTTTTTTAGACCTTCCTTCTGACGAGATAGATATTCTTTTAACAGATCATCTTTATCCTTTAGGTTTTCATCGTCAAGCAATGTTAAAAAGCGTTTATTTAATAGTTCTTGCAGCTGAAAAAGATCAAAAATATCCGAATGCTTATTGATATATAAACGCGCAGTACGCCGATACGTGTTTATACGTTCCGTTTCCTTATTTTCTTGACGATATTTTTTACTTGCACGTCTGTGTGCTTCACTTGTTTTATAACTCAAAAAAACACGTCCTTTCTTTTAGTACAACTAAATGATAACACGTATACGTGTATCTATCAAGCAATACCTATAAAAAGGACATGTTTTATTCTATTAGTGGGATAAGTTGTGCGTTTCTTGCTGCAATTGACTATCTTCTAATTGTTTAGGTTTTACCAACACAGGCGCTACAACACTTTTTTCTGTTTCGGGTAATGTCGCTTCCCCCATTTCAATCGATAAATTTAAAGTGGTTTGACGTTGTAACAACACTTTTAATTCATCTTCGTGTTCAAATGGTTTTTCTAACTGTTCCTTCGCTTGTCTTACATTTAATTGAATATCTGCTTGTTCATTTTTTAGATCGTTGATTGTTTCAGGGATTGCTTTTAATACATTGTCTAATCGAATAAAAGAACCTGTTCCATTGCGCTCAACTGCTGCTTTGTGAGTTGCTTTTCCATCAAGGAGAACAATGACTTGGCCTAATTGTGAAGGAGCAACAGACAAGGCTAGTCCGCGATACCGTCCGATTTCTTTTTTTTGTGTCCCATCAGTTGGTGCAGGCAATAGTTGATTGAATACGTCTAAGGCTTCTTTTTTCTCTGTGTAAATTGTCCCTTGTAACTCAATTGAAAACTCTTTACTTAGTTCCTCAGCAACCAATTGACGATCTTCTTCGTATAATTCTAAAGTTTGACGAATTTCCTCTAAACGTTTTGGGTAACGTGTTTCCACTTTTTCCAATAAAGAAATACGTGAAGATTGCCAACTACTTTGTAAAAGCTGATACTCCATCACTTTTTTATCTAATGTTAATTTTTCTAATAACAATGGATTATTGGTAGCAATTGATTTTGCTTCAGCAGCAGACATCATCGTCTGGTCAATATCTTCAGCAGAACGTGCAATACTTTTGTTTGTCATGATTTGATTGATAAATTTGAGTTTGTTTTCTTGTGTTTGCCACAAAAAAGAATCAAAACTATTTTTTGCAACATAACGATAAATCTGGACTTCTTTATTTTCATTACCCTGACGAACAATTCGTCCATCACGCTGTGTTAAGTCACTTGGTCGCCAAGGGACATCCACATGGTGGACAGCGAGCAACTTATCTTGAATATTCGTGCCTGTCCCCAATTTTTCGGTACTTCCTAAGAGAATACGAATTTCTCCTTGACGGACTTTTTCGAATAATTCTTCTCGTTGACGGTCATTTTTTGCAGAATGAATAAACGCAATCTCTTTTTCAGGGATTCCTTTTTTTATTAACAGTTGTTTTACTTCATCGTAAACATTAAATTGATTTGATTTTGGTGTCCCACTATCAGAAAAAATTATTTGTGTAGAATGTTGAAGATCCGATGTTTTCCAAATACGATAGACATTATCTACGCACCGAAATAGTTTTCCTTCTGGATAAGCAGGAACGGTTGGGTCTAATAAGCGTGGATCAATTGCCATTAACTTGGCTTCGTGAGTAATTTTCAACATATTATCTTCATGCGGTTCAACCGATTTTTGCCTAATTGCGTCTGCACGTTCTCCCAGTTCAATCATCTTTTCTTCTTGATAAGGACTTGGATCAGAAACAATAAGTTGTGGTTTTCCTGTTTGAATAGCAGGCACTGGTAACGCTAACTGTTCACTTGTTTGAATATCTGCCACTAATTGAAAGGATCGCATTAATTCAGGAAGATTGTGAAATTTCGCAAACCGATTTTTCATTCGGAAGCTCGTTCCCTCTGGGTTGATTTCAGGTGCGCTTACTACTTCACCAAAAGTGGACGCCCAACGGTCAAACGTTGTTAACCGCATGCGCGCTAACTCGTCAGGTTGTAAAAACCGCTGTAAGGTATACAATTCACTCATTGAATTGGAAATAGGCGTGCCTGTAGCAAATACGACACCACGTCCATGATTTTTTTCTAGTAAATATTGACACTTCATATACATATCACTCGCACGTAGACTATTTGACGTATTTACACCTGCTACATTCGACATTTTTGTATACGTATAAAGGTTTTTGTATGCATGTGCTTCATCAACAAATAAGAAATCTACTCCTAATTCTTCAAACGTAAGCAAGTGATCTTTATATTCTTCATTTTGCAAAGCTTCTAACTTTTCTTTTAGTCGTTTTTCAAAACTAACCATTTGCTTTAAACTCCAACTTTCACCTGCTTGTGCTTTTGATTCTTTAATTCCTTGACGAACCTCGGATAATTCTCGTTTAATTAGTGATTCTCTACGTTCTTTGCTTAAAGGAATCTTTTCCATTTGACTATGTCCGATAATGACAGCATCGTATTCACCTGTAGCTATACGAGAAATAAATTTTTGTCGATTTTTCTTTTCAAAATCTTTTTTTGTAGTGATTAAGACCTTTTTAGAGGGATAAAAACGCAAGAGTTCTTGCCCGAATTGCTCTGTTAAATGATTAGGGACACAATACATTGGTTTTTTGATCAACCCCTGGTCTTTCATCATCATTCCAGCAGCAATCATACTTGCAGTTTTTCCTGCACCTACTTCATGCGCCATCAAAGCACGTCCTGTTTCAATAATTCGCGCCACAACATTTTTTTGATGAGGTCGTAATGTAAACTGCTGATTCAATCCCTCAAAAAGCAAATGTTCACCGTTATAGGTTCGTGGACGTATCCGATTAAATCGTTCATTGTAAATAGATAAAAGTCTTTGCGCACGTTTAGGGTCTGAAAAAACCCATAATTTAAATTCTTTTTTTAGTCGATCTTGTTTTGTTCGTGCCAACATGGTTTCATCAACATTTAAAACAGAAACTTTTTTCCTTTCACCATTGACATCTTTTTCTACTTGATCATAAACAGAAATTGTTTTAAAATTCAAAGATTTTTCTAACAATTGATACGCATTTGCTCGTTCCGTTCCATATTCATTAGTAACCAGAATAGAACGGTGAGCGTATTTTCCTTTTACATGATACGTGTCTGTAAACTCATTGTATTCTATTGCTACTTGTTGGTTATTAATATAAAACGGAGGTAACTGAAACCGTTCTTCCATGAAGTCATGATAGATTTCTAGTGGGAGCCAACTTGCTCCAAGCTCGTAAGAAATGTCTTCAATACCTAAGTCTTTAGGAATAACAGGTTTTAAGGCTTTTACATTCTCTTCAAAAAGAGAATTTTTCTTTGCCAGCGCTTTTGATAAGGTTAATTTCTTCTTCACATCTCCTGAAAGAAAGGCTTCTTTTGTTACATAACTGTTGGCTAGCTTTTCATCATTTTCGATATATTTCTCTACATCAACAAATATATGCCCTTTCAATTCTTCTAGCAGCTGTGTTTCAGGAGCATTGTAGAGTTTGGTCATATAAGGAATATCTACTTTCCCTTGTTTAGCTAAACTATGATTGAGTGCTTCTAAAGCAGAGTGTACGCTTATAACAGGTTCAATTGGACGAATCGTTGCTTCTCGGAAAATGGCAGACTTGGTATAAGAACCATCTTTTTGCGGCACTTCAATGGACATTAAAAGTGCAAATCGATCATCCTCATAAAACAAACGAGTATTGGTTGAATTGTTTAGATAGCCATACTTCCGTTCGAATTTATCATAAGACTCATTTAGACGATAGAGTTTTTCTTCAAAGATCGACGCTTCAAAATCCAAGTCTTGTTGATAATCAATCACCTCAGAAACAAGATCGCGAAGCTGAATCATTTGCTGCAACCTTTTTTTCTGTGTTGATTTTAATTCCTGTTTTTTTACTCCATCAAGACCGTGATAATAAATTTCACCATTTTTCTCACCAAAGCTAAATTTAGGAATATTTGAATCAATAGTAGCTTCTTTTTGTTCTTCTACAGTCGGCAATACCTCTGGTAAGGATAATTTCATTGTTTTTGCAGAGAGAAATTGACCGTCCATCGTGTTTAAAACCTTTGGTAATTCTGTCTGCCAAGGTTTTTCTTCTCTTGGATTAAGCGTATACGTTCCTCCACGGTAGTTTTTGAAATGATACCTACCCAACGTATGCGTCAGCATATGTTTATGGAAATAATTATTCATGGTCATCGGTGGCTGAACGCTACCATCTTCTCTTGTAATTCCTGAAGGGACATTGGTAGTTTCAACCCAAAGTGCTTGTCTACGCTCAAATAATTGTTCTTCTGCTTGTTCTTGTATGCCGCTATGTTTCCTAAAGAATAAAACATCCGTAGTTACTTCTGTACCTGCAATTTGCTTAAACGCAGTGTTTGGTAAACGTACACCACCAATTAAATCGGCTTTATGAGATAACTCTTTACGGAAAGACGCGTCCTTTTTATCCATTGTTCCAGAAGAGGTAATGACTGCGACAATACCACCTTCATGTACAAGGTCAATGGAACGTTTGATAAAATAATCATGAATGTAATACTTTTTGAGTGTTTTATTGTCTGTTAAGCGTATATCTGCAAACGGAACATTGGCCACAACCACATCCAAACTATTTTCAGTAAATAGCGTTTCTTCAAACCCTTTTTCTTGAATGACTGTTTTTTGGTGCAATTGTTTCGATAATCGAGCGGAAAGCGAATCAATTTCCACTCCGTACAATTCACTTTGTTCACGCATTTCTGGAGGCATTGCCGCAAAAAAGTTTCCTGTTCCCATAGCAGGGTCTAAAATTCTACCAGAAGAAAAACCAAAGCGTTTCAATGACCGATAAATTTCTTTGATTATCAGTGGGTCAGTATAATATGCGGTTAATACACTTTCTCTCGCACTAGCATATTCTTCTTCTGTTAATAAGGTTTCTAATTCCTTTCTTTCTTGTGAAAAATTACTTTTGGTTTCATCAAAAACATCTGCTAACCCACCCCAACCAACATATTTTGCTAAAATTTGCTGCTCGTCACTGGTTGCTAATCGGTTTTCTTGTTCTAAGGTTTTCAGTAAGCGTAAAGCAGCTAAATTGTCTGCAAGTTTTTGTTTTGGTGTGTCACTGTAGAAGTTTGTAGTTTCTTCAGGGAACGAAAATTCTATGGCTGTTCGTTCTTCTTGCTCAACAAACGTTTTTTCTTTTACCTTTTGCTCTTTTGTCTCAGAAAGTTCTTGTTTTGTCCCAAAATCAAAGGCGAATAGATCTAATTCTTCACTTTCAGATTGATTTTTCTCTGCGTTTTCAACAACTGGTGCAGCAGGCTTGTTAAACGGACGATAATAGGTTTTTCCATCCTCTAAGAGGATCTCAACGGCTTCTCTTTCCATTTCTCCCTTTTCATTGACTAAATAGGCTTTCTCAAACAGCCGTTGATAGCGATAGGTTTCAGGCAATTCTATCCAAGCCACTTCCGCATCTGAAAGAACCGTCTCTTTTTCTTGAATATAGTGTGTATAGGCTTTTTTTTCTTCCTCATTCAAATACTGCTCGGTTTCGATTAACTTACGAATGAGGGTACTCACTTCTGCCCATGTTTTTTTTATTTCGATAGGTGGGGCTGTATTATACTTAAAGAATTGAATCCCTTCATGATTATATCGAATAGCAACCGTGCCATTGCCATAACCAGAAGCTCCTCCAATACCAAAAGCTTCTTTCACAAAAGATCGTCTTTTTAGCGCATTCGGTTCTTTTTGAAAGAAGTCCATTATTTTGTATTTTCCTTCTTGAATGCCAGTCCCATGTTTAATTAACGTTCGTTCGATTTCAAGGGTGGTTATTTTTTCTTTTTGAGGTTCTAATTGGTCGGAAATAGTTGACTGTTCGCTAATTCCATCGCCTGTGTTTTTAGGTAATTCAGTTGTTTCTCTCGTTCCATTGGTTGCTCCTTCGGTTTCTCGTTCTGATTGAGCGTCTCGAAGTTCTTTGCCACTTGGCTGTGATACTTGGCTTCCATCTGAGGAAGAACCGTCATCAACTCTTGCGTTAGTAGGAGTTCGTTGTATAGGTTTGGTTGATACGTCATCAGGTATTGTTGTATGCGTTGCTCCATTAGCGATAAGGTGTGATTGTTCTTCGGTTTGTTGATTTCTGGATACATCAGACCGTCGAGTCCCTCTTTGTATGTTAGTTTGACGAGTGGCTCGGTTCTCCGTGTCATTCCCTCTTCCTTGTCTCTCTGTTTCTCGTAAGCGTTTAGTTTCTCTAATGCGTTCATTTTCAGTCTCCTTTTCAACTAACAATTCTTTTTTAGCTTGGCGAATGCCTGCCAAGGTGATACGATTCACGGTTAATAATTGGGGATAATGTTCAATCAGTAATGCTTCATTTTCAAATAAGCGCTGTACACTTTCTTTAATTCCTGAAAAGCTAGGGGCTTGTCCTAACTTAGAAAGAAGAACATAATTAGAAACAGCTGCTAAATCTTCCGCTATTCCTAAATCAATACCATTAATTTGTTCATGAATAGCTCCTTTGATTGCTTCTGTTAGCAATTTATGAGGATTATGTTCGTCTGCGAGTCTTTCGTCCTCACGCATTGACGCCCATTTGGTCATCGTTTCAGTAAAGATTTCCTTACTCAGCAGCCAATCAGGGAAAGGAACGTCTTTCCCTGTGGTCTGAGAAACATCAAATACATTTTCATGATAAAAAGCACCTGTCTCTTTTTGACGTAAAATTTTTATTGCTTTTGATCCTAAAGTGACACTACGACCTACTCTTTTCCACGTATCAAAATCAGCAATAAACTTCGCATTCGGTGCTTGTGCATAGATAGCTAATAAGCTATCCATGTCATATTTATACAGTTGGCCTGAAAAACGTAAAAATTGGTGTAATTCATTTGGATTCCTTACAAGTTCTTGCACCGTGATACGATACAGTTGTTCTAATTCTTGGTGTATTGGACTGTCTGGTTGTCCTTTCCATCGTTCAAATAGCGCCATTGTTTTCATTCACTCCTTATCTACTCATAGCCCATGCAGTTTCTTTTTTCGATTCTGGACTTCGTTTTGTTTGATATTTTTGTCGATCTTCTTTGTCTACCGCTTGGAAGCCATAGTTTTTCACAAGCATGGCTGCTTCAGCAGGACTGTCTGCTTCAAAGAAAGGCTCAAACTGCCGCTGAGACAATGAGAGTGCTTTGTACTTTTTCGTTTGTTCATCTTTAATTATTTTCATTTCTTCTTCATTGTTTCGTTGGTATACAGCCTCCAGTAATCTTGCTTCTTGTAGAGTGAATACTTGATATTGTAAAGCGTCGTTCCAATCTTTCACTAAAGCATCTGTTGGCCGATAGCCAAGGTTTTGATAATCTTCATAGTACGTACTCACTTTTCGGTGCAGACCACGCAATTTAATTGGATCTAATCCTTCCTGTACTTGAAAAAGTCGTGGAATATCATATTGTTGTGGTGCTAATTCAATTTCACTTAACTTTTGAGCGACACGTTGACTTTCCAAAGTTAAATCAAAATCTTCTCCTGAAAAGAATTCTTGAACATCCCAAGCATTAGCGGTTTTTCCTTCGGGAGAAAAATTCGTCAATGCTTTATGTGTCGCAGCGATCATTCGCCAATCTACTTGATACTGATTCGCTGCTTCTGAATAAATTGGAATGTTGGCTTTGGGAATATCCAAGTCATGTGCCACACAACGCTTAAATTCGACGTCTCTGCCCTCTTTGTCTGTGTAAGAAAGCTTTGAAAGATTATCAAAAAAGCGCTGCCCTGCAGGGTCGTTATCTATTCCTAGATAAATACCTTCATACGGGGTAGCGCCTTTTGAAACAATCATATTATTCATAAATTTATAAACGGATTGCTCTTTCAAGCCTTCCATTTCAGCTAGCATACAATTTTTTAATTGTGGGTTCATCGTCCAATAACTTAACAAGTCAACCGGGGATTCAAATACATACAAACGATTGGGCGTTCCTAGTGTGACATTAAAACCAAAATTACTTTCACTATTTCTAGCAATTCCTTTGAATCGTCCACGTTTTCCATACTTTTCAGGATTATATTCTGACCCAATAATAGACGCCCCTACTGCTTTTCCTGTATCCGACCAAACAAACACACATTGGTTGTATTTATCCTGTTGAATAAACCCTTTTTTATGAAGAGTATCTACTAGTACAGGACTTATTTTTCGTTCATTTACAAGATAATTTCTTGCTTCTTGAAAGGTATTGGCGTGTTGAAAATAATATTGAAACGGTTCTTTAGGTTTTGCCATTTTTTCTTGCGTTGTTAACTTTTCATGTTCTTCTTCTGCTAAATAAGTCAGTGCTTCCATATGACTCTTGTTAAAAAAACGTTTGACAAAATCAATTGTATCTCCACTAACTACTTTTCCGTCTTCAATTTGAGAGTTCCAATAAAAACGATTCTTTCGTTTATCAATCATTAAGCTGTCATGTTCAACAGACTGCGCAAAGTTCCTCATATCAATATAGTCCATTCCCTGCTCATCCATGACAGACGTAATTGTCACTTTTTTGGCTTGTTCCATTAATTTTTGATAGTCCTCTTTATTCATTTTTGCACCTCCATGTACAAAAAAAGAACCAAGTAAGCATTACTTGATTCTTTCCAATTATTTTATTTGTCGTAAACATTTCTTCTGTGGCCAACCTGAATGGCTGTAACAACAAGACGTTCATCTTCTATTTCTACAATGACACGATAATTCCCTATCCTATATCGCCACTGACCTGCACGATTTGCTGATAAAGCTTTTCCATGCTCTCTAGGATTGGCCGTTCCATCAATATTTCGATACAACCATCTTGTTAGCAATGTCGCTTGATATTTATCCATTTTTTTTAACTGTTTTTTTACATCAGGAGTAAATTCTAATCGATACGACATTATAATCCACCAAACTCATTTAATATTTCGTCCATAGAAATTGTTTCTTTTCCTTGCTCAATCCATCGTTTGTGAGCAATTTCTGCTGTTTGTTTATCGTACTCATCTTCTAATTGTTCCATTGAATAGCTTTTTAACAAATCCGACAACGTCACACCGAAAAATTCTGCCATGTAAGAAAGCCATTCTTTTTCTTCATCACTCACTCTTACAGTAATCATAGCCATAATTATCAGTCCTTTCTTATGTATTACATTGTAATACATATCAAAGAAAAAGTCAAGCGTTATCGAGAAGGTCCCTGCTCTTCTTGTTGCTGTCTTTGTAAATTTTTCAAATAAATTTGTTGGTTCTTCATACTCTCAAAATCTTTACGAAAAGCTTTTTTTATTTTCCCTAAGTCTGCTTTAATAGGCTTTACAGTCGGCTTATCTTGATAGATAAGTTCTTGCCAGTTTGGTTGTCCTTGCCGTGCCTTCCCTTGATTTTCTAGTTTATATTGTTCACGCATTTCTTTTAACAAAGCATTACCTAATTTTGCATAAAGTTCTTCATTTTTATTGGTAATAAAATCATTGGCACGATCTGCTTCTTTTGTTCCTGTTCCATAGACCCGTTCATAGAACCGCGCGTTTTCTTTTAACAATAATTGAAGCTCTTTATAAGTTTTTTCATCATAAGTTTGTACATACGTATCTATGAAACGATTAATCAGTGGACGTGCTTCTTGTAACGCATTCATATTGTATTTCCATGTTCGCGTATCAGGTGGTAAGGAGTGATAGATCTTTCCATAAAGATACTGCAATTCCTCACTTGGTGTACGTGAAAAGTTTCCCGTTTGTTTACCAAATCCATTCCTAATTAACGAGGAAATTCTGGCCAATGGTTCATCACGATCAAGTAATTGACTGGCAACTTGACTACGAAAACGATCAATGCTTTTTTTTGAACGACTGCCACGTCTTGCTTGATAGGTTGAGCCATCTTTGTTTGAAAATGTTTTGTACTCACGAGTTGGATTTGGTTCAACAATCGCAATATGAACGTGAATATGGTGTAACTCATTGTAATGAATTGCCGCTGTCCAAATAGCACTATTGGCAAGTCCCTCTCTGTTTAGCTGTTCTTTCATTGCTGCGCGGACAGCGTTCATTATTTTTGGTTCATTCAATACTTTTTCTTCTGGATTATAGAGTTCTTGTTCAATCAACCAATTGGTGTCAAAACTTACTACGTCTTGCCACATAATCGAATCATTTTTTTGTGCCTTTAGAAATTCTTTTTTGACTTGTCGACGTTCCTCACTCGTTAATTGATTTTTCTTACTTGTAAAGAGTCCTGACGATTTTTCAGGATCTTCCATGTAATGATTGTATCCATCGGTAGAAAGCAAGTTGTATTGCTTAAATTCTTTTGTACGTGTCGCTTCATCACGGTCAATGTAATCAATATATTTAGAAAATGTTCTATTTTTTGAAGAAACAAATTTCCATTTTTGTACAATCGCTGCTTTTACCATTTTTATTCAAACATATCCTTGATTTCAGGTGGTAAAGAACTAGATTGAGGAGTATTTGTTTTTTCTTTTTCAGGAATATTTTCTGATAAAATTGATTGAACATTGTCCTGATTATTATTTGTTTCTTGTATATGCCCCTGTGCTTCTGCACGACTACGTTTCTTCTCTGCTAATTGTCGATAATAGTGTGCGACTTCTGTGATTGCACTTTCCATAGGTGGAGTGATCATTTCTCCCATACCAAGATATTTCGTGACATTATTCAAATAGAAATAGGTATTCCAGCATTGTAAAAGAGTGCGCGCATTTTTTTCTGCATCACCTGTTCGTAGCAACGTGTAATGAACTTCTTTTTGAATTTTATCTAACTGTTTTGTTGTAGCTTCGTGCATGGTCGTCATATTGTCTACAATGCCCTTGTAGATCTCATGTTCGCGAAAAATTTGCTCCAATACAAGATAAAGCGGTTTGCTTGGTGAATTTTCTAAATACGGTTGAAGGTAGGCTAGTCCGTAAGCTGATTCTTCCGCTTCTCTAAAATTAATTTCTTTTTTAATCATCGATTTTCACCCCATGTATTTCTAAAAATTTGTGTAATGCTTTTGTGTTAGCATTTAACGCTGTGATCCATTCCTGACTCATTGTTTGAACGAGTGTTTCGTATTTCATGTTAAGGCCTTCTACTTCTGCAGAAAGGACGTGGTGGTTCAATAAATCGCGAATGTAGCTCTCACGAGATTGGCCATTTTGTTTGGCTAACTCGTCAAGGGTAACGATTGTTTTTGCAGGTAGATTCCTGATTTTTTGTTCCATAGTAAACCTCCTTTTGAGTGAACGACTAGGCAAAACAAAATGATTGAGCTTGCTCAAGAAACTTAAAAAAGACCGACTTTGTGAAGCAAAGGCAGGGGTATTTTTTAAGAGCATAAGGGAAACCTGCCCCCATAATATGGTGGAAACCGCAGTGCGGTTTGGTTTTAAGTGACCCCAGAAATCTTTGTAAAACATGGTGGGAGCATGGTCTATTTTTCAAAAAAAACAAGCAGACCATGTTGAGAACATGGTCAAAATTTGTAAAAAATTATCTAACCATGTTCAGAACATGGTCATTTTTTTGTCTATCATGGTGAGAGCATGGTCATTTTCAGCTAAAAATACTTTCCACCATGTCCTGAACATGGTCATTTTAGTCTAAAAAAAGATAGACCCTGTTACCACCATGGTCTATCTTTTTTTATTCTTTACTATTTTTTGACCGTTCATTGATTCGATTTTCGAGGTTTTTTTGCTTTTTATTTAGCTCAGTTAACTCTTTTTCTCGCTCATTAATTGTTTTTTGTAATTCTTCTTTTTTACTTTTATTTTGATTAATCGTTTGTTGTAGTTCTTGTTTTTCTGAATCGGTTTTGTCTTTTAAGGTATCCTCTAAATCATTTGTAATTTTATTCAATTTTTCAACATCTTCTGACAAACGCTGTTGCTCTTTTTTATTTTTCTCTTGTGCTTGTCGCGTTTCTTTCAGTTGGAATTTTAAAAAGTCAATTTCATAATCTTCCTTTGATTTATTCTTCGCGGGCAGTTCTTTGTCAGACAATTCTTTGTGGACAAAATGAAACTTCTGTTCATTTGTTAAGGTATCCTTACTGTATCCTTTTGGATAAATAGCAATCTGCAAATTTTGCCATTTTTCTTCAAGATTGTTAATTTCCAAGAGGTAAAGCTCTTCCGTAATTTTTTGTAGTTTGGTGTCGTAACGTGTCTTGTCTGTACGATTTTTTTTCACCGTTACAAACAATTCGTCTAAGACGTTTGAGCTGTTAATTGGTGAAAAAAATAGGACGTCTAAACGTTTATTTTTCGGAAAATACGCACGATCTATAAGTTGATATTCTCTCGTATCTTGCTTAATAATTTTACCAATTTGCGTTGATTGTTCAGAAGAAACTGCTGGAACAAAAAGCCGACTAGCAAAACAAACAAGAAACACAACAGCAATTATTCCAACCAATTTATTGTACTTTTTCCGCTCATTTTTTTTAAGAGAAATTGGTTTTACCATTCTTTTTCCCTCACTTAATAGGCCTGCCGAATATAAGAAACAGTCAGCTGACTAATTTTTGTTTCACCATTTTTGTCCGTTAATTCTACAAACAAAACAATGCCATTTTTATTGCCATTTGCTTCGTCTGTTCCGACAATGACGTACTTCATTTCTTCAGTTGTTTGTCGATAGATTGCTTTCACTTTTCCTTTTCCTTCAACATTTATATCTACAGAAGTATCTAGTCCATTGATTGCTCTAGCTTCTCCAGTGAACATGTCTCTAACACTTTTATTTCGTTCATCAATTGATGAATAGTTCAGAAACTTTTCGCCAAAATCTTGTAAGAAAGTGTCATAATCTTGTTGTGATATTTGCTCTTTTTCTGATTGCTCACTTGACTCTTTTGAGAACGTTTCAGAGGAAGATTTTAGGGAAATTGGTTTCTCTTCTTCTGCTTTTTTTCCTTGATACTTTGTGTAGATTTGTATACTTCCAATGCAAACTAAAAGAAATACAGCTACACCTATTCCTGCTTTTACCACATAGTTTTTCACTAGAATCCCTCCATTAATTACTTAACTTTGCGTACAATACTTTTGATCGTTGATAATCCAAATGCTCGTTGATACTGTGATACAATTTGTCCTCTTTCTGCATTTTGTTCCACTGTTCCAAAAGACTGTCCACCATTGCTTACAGACGTTACTACGCCTGTGTGTCCATAAACCGAGGTAGCTAAAGTCCCACTTGTTTCCCAATTAAGAATGTCTCCTGCACGTATATCTTCTGCTTTTGGATAGCGAATGACTTGCCATCCATAGCTTGACCAATCGTAATCTTCACCAATAGCGGAAGCAAACATTTTGCCGCTACCCATTAATTGCGGACCACCCATTTTTTCCACATAATAAGCAGTTAATCCATAACACTGACCACCATTTACGGTTGTTCCTAGTACATTGTTTAGAACGCTAATATCACCTTTTCCATTCCCAATTGATTGATTATTAGGCAGTTGCGTTCCCCACTTGCTGATAGCAAAATCGTCCAAGCCTTTTAGGTCGTTTTTTTGATAAATGTCCATCATCGCTTGATAATAGGCTGTACCTTTTCCTGTACCTGCTGCTGCATATCCACCCGCATGAATAATATCTAAATCCATTCCGAGCTCTTTCGTTCCCACAACTTTATTAAAATTTGGTTGCTTGGCTAACATGTAACCATAGTAGTTAAAGGATTCCATTTTGCTTGGAAAACGCATGTAATTTCCTCCTTCATTACCGCCAATTCCTCGTGGTGTTCCTCGTGGAAACGGACTACCTACATACCATGTAATACCAAAATAATTGTTATCTGATTGTGAAGCAGCAGATTTTCCCCAAGCACTTTCATATGCCCATTGACCAATCGCAAGGCTAGGTAAGATACGATACTTTACGCCTACACCAACAGCATATTGAGCGATTTCGTCAGATATTTGACCTCTACCTTTTACTTCACTAAATATTGGAAGGCCTTCAGTAAAAACACCATTAAACGCTTCAAAGTTTCCATTCCCTTTACTGTTATTTTCGTTAACGGTATTATAGAAAAACAGACCTAACATTAAGATACAAAAGAAAAAAATAAGTAAAAGCGTAAATAAATTCGACAGAATTAACCACGCAATTACTTTCTTTTTTACCTTTTTTTGCAGTTGTTTTTTTGCTAAATTCATCATACGCATTCCCTCAATTCTATGCACCACCATTGAAAAGAGCTAGCTCTTCTTCAGTAACTTGGAAAGTCATTTGAATGTTTTGATCCCCAGAAATGCTCAAAATACCTTGCGAACCTCCTACCTCTTTGCTTGTTTCAAAGGCAGGAATAAGGTTGTATTCTGTTTCTGTAAATGTATTCCCAAAGATTTTTTTTAAAAAGCCAATTGAAGTAGAATCTTGTTTTAAGAGAATTTTGTATTGAGTCAAACCAAATATTTCTTTTAGTTTATTGGCAGCTTCTACTGTATCTTTGTCTTGGGCATTGTCTGCGTTAGGAAACATACGCTGTACGCGCTGTGTTGCTAGTGCAATACCAGTGAAATACTTTCTTGCTTCTGACATCAAGGTAACAAACCATTTTGCTGCATAGGCTTTCTCAATATTTAAAATGTTGTGACACTCGTCTACAACAACCAAACACCGAATAATGTCCCACCAATCTTTTTCGTTACGATCAAAATACCCTTTCTCACGCTTCCCTATTCGAGTAATATTTCCCATGATATGGTTTAACGCAATAAATAATTGACTGTCAAAAATTTCAGAACCCAGCTGAGAAATACCTGCTATATCAAAAAAGACAATCTGATTATCACCTAAATCAGGTACAGAAGTTTTTCCATCAAAAATATGTTTATATTGTTTCGTAAGTGGTTTCATCGTAATTTTTATTTTTTGTAAATAGCCTTTTCGTTCTTCATCAATGGTTTCTTCTACTTTTTCAAGATAGTTCATAAAGTCCGTACAAGTAGGATAGGCTTCATTCGGTAAACTTGTAATATCAATAGACGCGTCCTCTTTCCAAATACCAAAGTCAGTAAAGAAATCCCACACAATATCTTCATAAATACTAACTAATTCATCTGTTGCTGCTTTGTTCCTTATTTTGAATAAAATTCCTAACATCGAGATATGTTGAACAAACGACCCTCTGATATCTACTTCCACTTCGTCTGAATCATTCTCTGAATCTTTAGAAACAAGTGGATAAACTTGGAACATGTTAATCACACCTCTTTGTCCGTCAAGTGGGATAGAAATCCCACCATACTCTTTCACAATATTAAAGAACTCTCCTGACTTATCAAAACCTCTGATATAATGTCCTTTTGCTGCATTATCACGTAGAATTTTCTTTAAAATTGTCGATTTGCCACTTCCCATATCGCCTGCTAAAAACAAGTTATAATACAATCGTTTTTTCGATTTAAAAAACAAGTCCCAATACACAACCCCACCTGTTTGTGTAAAGCCATAATAAAAACCTGTCTCGTCACTTAAAAATGTTTGGTTATGAGAAAAACCCAATCCTAACGCTTCGGCTTGGATATCCATTCCCTCACGACGATTTCTTAACTTACGCTGTTCTGATAAAGGAAGAAACATGGATTGCCACTCTTCTTTTTGTTCGCCTAAAAGCACTGTGCCATCATAACCATCCGAGTTCAATGTTCCTAAAACAATATTTACTTGCTTTTCCAACGCCTCTAGTGTTGGTTGGCTTAAAAAAATACGTATGGCGACTTTTTTTATTTGTTCCCCTTGTTGCCCCATTTCAAAAGAAAGGGTACGTAAAATCTCAATTTCATTTGCTAAATCGTCTTGTTCGGTTTCTGTAGCCTTCTTCATTCGTGTCTTTAGCTCACCAATAGTATCACTAATTCCCTTTTTGTAGGCTATATCCCCATCGAGCCGTGTATCAACCATTACGATAGAATTTTCTAAACTCGTTATTTCTAGTAACCAAAATTCCGACATAATTGTTGGCGTGTCTATTACATGAATACATGTTCGATACCCATCCCCCATGCGGTTATAGAAATCCTCTTTAAATGAAATTCCCCCCTTGGGTTGTGTATCATAGATAAATTGAATATCTTCATCAATGACTATTTTCTTTCTCGTCACTTAGCATTACACCTCCAGTATTGTTTAAAAGTGCCAATATTTTCTTTATTTGATCACGTTTTAATAATTGTGGTTCAAATAATTCCGAAAATCGTTTAATTATCGCAAAGTTCTCATTCAGTTCCTTTTCTGTTTCGCCATAGATCACTAAGTATGAAGCAAACTTTTTGTATTCTTTTTCAATATATTTCATTTTTTCCAACTCTGTTTGTAGAATACGCATTTGATTGACGTTTTTTGCTCTATCTCTCTTGTAACGAATATACGCTTGTTGCTTCTGGTTATCTTCTGGAAAATTCATAAATATTTCTTTCAATGAACTTGCATATTGACGGTGAAAACTCCAATAATTCTCTGTGACAAAATCCGCTTTCTTTTCGTCAAGTAATTCTAAATCGTATTTTTTTGTATCTAAAAAATATGCAAAAACTTCTTTTCCTCGTATCGTAATTTTTACAGTATGTTCATTCTTAGTTCCTGCAACAGGATAGACTTTTGTCAATCGAGCTAATTCTTTGCGGACTTTTCTTGGCTTTTTTTGTTCTTGCTGTTTTCTTTGTTCTATCGCATCAAATTTCATGTTCTTGCTCCTTTGGAGGAAGGATTGAATGGTAAGTCGTTTTGTCCTTTAAAAATAATTGAATGACCACTTGAATATTTTTTTTGGCAGGAACATTACTTGGAGATAATAAAAGATACATAGAAATAGGGTATGCTATCACATACCCTATTTCTATGATTGGTGCGACAAAAATTTTTGTTAAATAGCCGAAGCCCCACGCAGCAAAAATGATAAATACGTCTTTCATATCTAATTTACCTGTTTTCACTTTTGTAATAGCTTCTTTTGGACGTTCTATCGTTTTTCTCACGCAAAATCACCTACTTTTACAAGTAATTGTCTAGGTTGTTTGTTTACAGACTTTAATACGTCTAGCGTAATAGCTATACTTTCTTGAAAACTAGAACTTTCGCTTGAATTTGACATTTTCATCAAAATATTTTTAATACCAGTTTCATATTCAGCAAGTACCTTATCAATTGATTTTCCCCATACAAGAAATTCACAACTGCTGTGTGTTGAATCAATCCCTACCGTTAAAATTTGTGAACTACTTGGCTCTTGTAGAGCTACTGAAGGGACAATAAAGCTATCGATAATTTCTTGATCTTCAAGAGCACGATACATTTTGTTTAAAAAGTACAAATAGAAAATTTTTTCTTCCTTCATAAATAAAAACCTCCTTAATCTTTGAACTGATCGCTAATTCGTTTAGAAGTAGCCTTGCTGACATCATAGACTTTGCGGGTTCTTCTCGCTGTAGTTCCACTATCTAATACACGTTTCGCTCCTTGTGCATATAAACCTACCACTTTATCACCTACCGACTCTCTATCAATAGCTCTAGGCTGCATATCTCGAACCATTGCAGCTCTTCCTTCTTGACTTGCTTCTTGGACATGTTTTGGAAATTGTTTTTCACCAACCATAGGAACAGGAGGGAGTATTGGCTTTCCTTCTAATACCTTCCTAGCTTTCGAAGCGCTATTTACATTTGACAATGGAGTATTCGGGTTTACGCCTAAATCAGCCAGCACTTTTTTATTTTGCATGGCTTGCTGTTTAGGGTTCCGTATAGGTGCAGCAGGTTTTTTCAATTTGCTTAGACTTTTTTGCATTTCTTTTGTTGGTTTAGCAGGTCTTGTTGCTTCATTTTCATGAACTTTTGATAATGGACTGTTTTGATTCAAGTTTGTCGGATTCATTCCAATATTTCCGCTACTTTCTTGAGTATTCACCGACTTACTTCCGTTATTTTGAGAGTTATCGTTACTTGTGTTAGCAACTTTCTTCTTAGATAAATCAGGTGTTCCTGTAGGTGTTGCTTGGTTTTTAGACGGTTTAAACCCATCAATTAACCCTTTCATTCCACCGCCAACGTAAGCCCCAGTACGAGCAATTTTTCTAGCTCCTCGATAGGCAGATTTCGGCGTGTTTTTTATCATACTTCCTGCAGTTTTTGCCAATCCTTTTCCTGCAATTGACCCTTGTGTAACAGCCATTACACTACGGCCCACACTAGATAACCCTGCATCAATGCCAAACAGTTGCTCAACAAAGTTCGGTCCGTCGATAACTAACCAAGCTCCTGCCGCTACAGCAATTCCTTTTGCTAGACTAGAAATATCTGCTTGTGCAACAAAACCACTCCACAAATCAAAGATATTTATTAGAAACATAACCATGTACAAAACAACAAAAGTGTCTCGAATTTTTAAAACTAATTGTTTATTTCGTTGTCCGTCTTTTAGGTCAGTTAAACTAATTCCCATCGTTAGCAAATACAACAAACCTAGCTCATTAATCATTCGTGCTGCTTTAAACATTACAAAGAAATACACAATTAGCTTAGTGAATAATTCTAGTGTGATTAACCACGGATGCCACGAATACCGATAATAGGCAGGATCGCCAATGCTCCAGAAACTTTTCATGTCTGCTACTTCTGGTTTTCCATCAACCATTACTACCTGCTTTGTCAATAGGTCTTTGCCCTTTTTACTAAGAGGAGATTCGTTAAACAACCAATTGCTTGTATCAACCTTTTCAGATATATTCAGTAGTTCAATATCCACTTTTTTATCAATATCATTTTGTGTATCTGTTGATTTCCATTCATTTTTATCAACAGTGTACAAATCAGTAATATTATTTTTAAATACTTCCGTACTTGCGCTACGCTCATTTGTTAGTAGTTTTGTTCCTGCTCCTACCAATCCTGCTCCTTGTTGTAGCCCCCAAGGAAGCAAGACAAGAATGGTCATAGCAAGAATAACACTCTCTACAAAAACATTTTTATCTGTTTTCTTAATTGACATAATTCGATAGCCAAAATAGGCAACTGCAATGGCGCCAATTGCCAAAATAATCGGCTGATACGTATCAATCATTTCTTTAATCGGTTTATAGTTATAAAAATCAATTAACTTATAAACTTCTTTTGTCATGCCTGAAATACTATCTACTGTCCATGCAATCCCTTTTAAAAGCACAAAACCTAAATCTCTAAGTGAATCCATAATCCATGAAGCAATGTGTAATAAGTCTCTGAATTTTAATAATTCTTCTTTCATGGAACATTCACTCCTCGTTTACACTGCCTTTAAAAGCAATAAAAGCGGCTTTTAGATTAGGCCTATATTCTGTGTTACAGAAGTAGCGTAATTGACTTTCATCTGTAAAAGTTGATAATTTTTCTTTTTCATTCTCTGACAGATTATCTTTATAAGCCGCCAAAAAGAATTCTTCAAATACGGATTCACCTAATTGCTCTCGTAAAGTTGGCTTGATATTTGTATCAAGTGAGACACTATCGATTGCAGCTACTTGTTCTGCCATATATCGTTCCTCCTCTTTTTCTTGTCTTTTTTGTTGTTGCTCTTCTTTTGAGGGAATCCTTTGATCATTTTCATCTACTTCGTATTCATCCCACTTCACAATATAATCAACTAAATCGATGGAGGAATGCTGTTCCTTAGATAATTTCAATTCAGTTAAATTCTTCTTTCCATCAAATCGAGGAAGTAAATACTCATAATGAAATCTCATTTCTGTTCCATCGTTCACATTTGCAAAAATCGGATAGGGTGTAATCTTTTGTCCACGTAAATCTCGACGCATTTTCGTACGATCAACGACCCACTCGCCTTCTTTTAAATCTCTTAGTTCATTAGCCGTTAACAACTGTCGTCCATCTTCACGTTCGCCAAAACTCTTATCTATACTCATTGGATCACCATGTCGATCTGGTGCAATCACTGTTTTTTCTCCTAATTTTTTAGCAAAGTAGTCCGCGTCGTCGTATTCATCAGACATGATATAAATTTGATTCCCACAAGCAGCTGTAATAGCCTTACTCATTTTATCGCCATACTTATCATCAAGCTGCGCATAAGATTGAATTACCAAGTGATAAATAAGGTTTCGACCTAATCCGACGTTCATGCTACGACTAAGCCCATCAATTGGTGGAATATTGGCCGCTTCTTCTAATAAGTAACGGACTCTACGCTTAACACCTTTACCTGTCAATGTTGCTCGCTCTGCTAATACTTCATTTACTTGCGACAAAAAGGTAGAAATAATACTGTAGTTACTATCGTTCCAGTCAGGATAAACAATAAATAAAGCGATTGGTTTTTCGCCATATCCTAAATCTTCTAAATTAAAGTCACTATCTAGCGTCAACCGTGCAATGGCATCATACGTATAATTCTTTAGCTTGGCCATCGTTCCTGTAAAAATACCACTACGTGTAATCCCTTGTGAGAATTTGATTGTGCCATATTGCTTTCTCGCAACACTTGTTGGCGGTAAATCATTGAAAAATGTATCAAGAGCGGTATTCCCTTTTTCATCAGGGTATGCCCCTAACTCTTCTAACATACTCGTTACTGCATACATATTGATAATTTGCGTTTGCTTGGTTTCAATCCCAATTTCACAAATTGCTAAAATAAGCGCATTTAACAAAGAAATACTTGCTTCTTCCCACATCGGCTCTTTCGCATTTGGGTTATGATACAAGCTAAAAGATAAACTATTCGCCAACATTTGGGCTTTTGTTGTATCTCCTTTTAAATAGGCTTGTTTCACTAAATCTAAAGGATTATAATGAATCCCATTGGTAGGATCGACCAAATTCAAGCAATACACGTCATAACCATATTTCTCAAAAGAATCCTTTGTATTTTTTAACATATCTCCTTTTAAGTCATTTACAATCACGGAATCCTTTTCTTTTGCACGCATAATTAAATCCAAGAATGGATAAGAAAACAAAGACGTTTTCCCTGATTGTGTCCCACCAATTGTTGCAGAGTTAGTATTTTTACGATCAATATAGACAAATGTTTTTTTGACTTTCTTTCCTTTTTCTCGAACTGTTTCTACAGTAGTTGCTACAGGAATCCCTGAACTTCCTTCATATTCCTTGTCGTCTAAAGCAACCTTAGCGTATTGCTGATCTAACTCTTTTTTTGTTGTAAACCGTTCCGACCCTTTGGTTTTCAGGTTTATATCTTTAAAGGCTATTCGTATTTCATAGAGCTTGATAAGCATTTTTCCTAGAAGAATGCCGATCACTCCTCCATAGCAAAAATAAACCCAAAAACCACCTATTTTTTTCGGTATGAAAAACCATGATAGAGAAAAAGCGACAGGAAATTGCTTTCCTGTCGCTGCATATTCTTTTATTCTGCCGATAATACCCTCTAAAGAGAGAATAAAGTTAAAAATTAAATTAACCCCGAAAAAGATAATCATTGTAAAAACAAACCCAAAAATGATTAGCATGTACGGCTTTGCTAGAAACTTTTTCCATTGTTTGTATTCTTTATTCACTTACACATCATCCTTTCTTCTCCATGTCCATTTTGAGAAGAAATCAACCACATAGGGAACTTCCACGTATATACAGAAAGCACTTGCTACTATTGGTAACAGATAAAGAAGCTCTTTATCAACAATAAGAGAAGAGAAACAAACAAGCACAGAGAACACACTACATATTAAATAAGCAATATGACTACCGATTGTATCTCCTTCAGCAGGTAAGCTAACACAGACCAACAAACTAACAAAAAAAAGAGAAAATACCATACTCATTTTCTCACCCCATCTCTAAAAACACTCGTTTGTGCTACTGCTTGAGGAAATAGTTGTTCTTGGTTTACCTTAAAATAAAAAGGTGTGTACCTTATCCTATAAACTACGAGCAACTGCTTTTGTGTAACTTCCCCTCCCCATTCACTTCCTACGTCTGGTAAAAATTGTTGTTCAGTTTCTTTTTTTTCACATTTAAGCCTTACTGGTTTCAAGTACCGATACCATTCAGAATTTAATCGCCACGCTGTTTCTTCAAATGCTCCATTTGTTTTATAAAGTGGGAAAATACTCTTCCTCAACTTTTCATTTTCTAGCTCAACTATCCGTCGAATAAAAAGGTACATTATCATCGCAATTACAATGGTTTCCATTTGTTGACTAAATTGATTGCCTGGTAATATTCCTAAGCCAATCAATCCACCAATCATGTAAAGAGAAAACATCTTTTTGCTAGTCTTTTCAATTAAGACGTCAAAAGCTTCATCGTTATTTATCTTCAGACTAATCATATAAGCAAATATCCCTAAAAAGAAAATCATGCTAATAGTAGGAAAAGCGTGGGAAAACATTTCAGGCTTTGTTAGATTCCCTTTAGTATCTTTCACCGAAAAATAAATGGTACTTCCTAGATACTGCCAACCATGAAAAGCAGCGATACCCAGACTAAGCAAAAAGACTAATTTTGTTCCTTGTAAAAGAATCGTTCGAATCAGTAGTAAAATAAATTGATTCTTCGCCAATTTATCCATCTTTTTTTCCACCTCTATTTCCTGCAGTAATCAATATATGCTTGTTTTTTAAAGATATAAAAAAATTATCTTTCCCCTTGCTGCTTCTATTCTTGCGTTGCATTTTCTGAAGAAACAGGTTTTTTAGTTTCTTGTGTCTGTTCATCAGCTGACACACCCTTTCCAGTTTCTTGTGTCTGAGCGGGTGCAGAGTCGGCTGCTTCAATCACTGGTAATTGATTAAAATCTTCAACAACCGCTTGTACCGATTCATTTTGTACGTTTGCTTGCTCATTTAATGATTCAACTGATTGCTGCGCATTTGCCAATTGTTCTTGTGTTGCTGGTTGACTTGCAGTATTTAATTGTTGTTCAATTTTTTCTTGATTATTTTGAACATGTACAGCAGCTGCTTCTGCATGAACAACTTCTCCTTGAAGATTTGTTGCTACTTCCTGATTTTCCTGAGCCTGATTAATTGCATTTGCCACTTCATTTTTAGCCGTCTCTGCTTGAGGGTTCAGTTCTTCATCATAGTATTGTTTAATTTCATTCAATGATTGATTCGTTTCTTTCGCTTCAGACAAAACTTTTTCTGCTGTATTCGTTGCTTCATTTGCGTTGGTTTGTGCTGTTTTTATTTCTGTAACTTTCTGTTGTAGTTGAGTATAGGTTTCTTGATATAAGGTCTGATTTACTGGAAGCACTTCATTCGTATCTGTGATTAGCTGTTTAATCTGAGTCGACAGCTGATTGTATTCCTCTACAAGTGAAGCGACTTCTGCCCAATAGGTATTTGCTTTTTCTGTATTTTGATTTGTTTTTTCTTCAATTCTTGTCAAGGTATCTAATTTTTCTTTTACACCTTCCAAGCGTTGATTGATTTTTTGCGCTTCTTCTGTAGTAGTCTTTAATTTTTCTTTTGCTCGATCAGTTAGCCCTTCTACATCTGGTTTTGGCTCTACTGGATCAGTTGGTACAGGTGGAACTGGCGGTACTGGAATATCAGGAATTTCTGGAGTTTCTGGAACGATAGGAATATCAGGTTTATTCGGTGTATCTTTTGGTTCGACTAGTTCATCTTTTTTAACATCAGATAACACATTTTTTTCACCCACACTTGGTTTTAATGAATGTGATAGAAGAGTATTCGTAGGAGTATCAGCCAATGCAAGCATTTTTTCTTGCTCTTTGGCTGCTCTGTCTGCTCGCAATACTTCTTTTTCTTCCTGCTTTGTAATAGCTTTTGCTAACTGACCTAACAAACTAGTTTCTTTTCTAGGAAAAACAGTCTCAACAGCAGAAGCCTCATCACCAATGTCAACTGTAGCTAACGGATCTTTTCTTTTCTCTTTTGTGTTCTTCTCTGTTTTTTTATTCTTTTCCTTTTCGGTCACTTGCTTTTCCCATGATCTGTTTGTTTTCTTAACTGGTTGTTTACCTTGTTTTTCTACAGATTCAGACTGTATTTCTTTTTTCTCAGTCTGTTTATAAGCTGCATACGTCCCTGCACTGCCCAATAAAAGGACAGAACATAAGCCAATCAAAAGATATTTTTTTCTTTTTTTCTCTGTTTGTTCACTCATTTTGTATCACTCCCGTTATTTTTTCCTAGTAATTGTAGGTTTGACTCCCACATATGATAATTTTCTTCTGCTTCCTCTCGTTCTTTAGAACTCAAATTTGCATTTTTCTTGTCCTCCTCGTACTTTTTAAGGAGGTTTAGAATACTTTTAGCTACATCAATATCTTCTGCTAGTTCTGCATTCTGTAGGGTCTTATTGATAGATTCTGCCTTCCCTACGTCTTTACTTCTAAGAGCTTTGTACGCTAAATCTACCTGCTTTTTGTTAATCTGATTTGCTAATAGTTCGCTTTTAATTTCTTTGTTAATCAAAGTGGCTTCTTCTATCTTTCCTAGTTTTAAAAAAGCATATCCTTTCATTGCTAAAACTGCCTTATCTTGAGGAATTTTTTGTGTGGTCGTCACTTTTTCCCAATTTTCTTCAAGAAAGGCTAAATAAAAAATAGCTAAGGGACGTTTAGACACCTTAGCTATTTCTCTTAATTCATTTTTATTTTTGTCCTCAAAAAGAGAGGTTAGGACTTCTTCTTCCTTATCAGGATACTTTTCTATCAGCTGTACATAGTCTTTTTCTTTTAATAGTGTTTGATACTCACCTTTACTTTTAGCTACACTGTGAGATTGGCTACTTCCATACGTCATATAAATATACATACCTCCACTAAAAAAGAAAAAGATAGTTAAAATCACTATCAAAACAGGACGATTATGTCTTTTCCTTTCATCGAAGATTGTATTCAGCGCTTTTAAAGAAAATTTATGGTGTTTTTTTTCTTCTGTGTCAGCCATTTGCTTAGTCGAGGGTTCAGTTCCTTCTAAACGTGCTTCTTCTGCTTTGTAAGCTTGTTCAATATAAGCCAAACCCTTTTGCTTCTCCTCATCACTTGAGCTTGGAAAACTCGTTTTAAACAAAGTGTCTATCAGTAATAGAAAATTACTTGCCTCTTCAGATCCAACCTCAAATTCTGCTAAAAAAATACTGTCATCCTTCTCAGATTCAAAAATTTCTATGGCTACCAGTCGACGAACCTTTCCTAATGGAACATTTCTAGCTACCTCTTTCAATTTTTCATCTGCTTCATGTAAAGTATAACGTGTTTTTTTAGGAAAAAGCTTCACTAATTTACCTGTTGCGTGAAATTGTACTTCCATGCCTACCCTCCCTTCTTTCAAAATAAAAACTCCTCATTTTATAGTAGCTAAAAAGCTTATTGAAGAAATCGAATAATGGCTTCTGCACCCATTACTACAAGGAAACCGATCCCCACGTTTTTCATACCGTCTTGTGCTTCTTCAATTTTTTGTCTATTTTTTGTCATGTAATGATAGCCCATAATTGCCAACATCACCGCTCCGTATGCACCTGCTCCACCTTGAATTGCTCGTAACACAAATGTCGCTTTCTCAACAAAATAATCCATTTATACTTTCCTCCTAATAATTATTATGTGTGCTTGTTTTAGCCGATTGCTTTAATGCATCTAAAATTGCTTCCTGATTTTCATCAAATACTTCATCATATTTGCTTGCTAACCATTCGTCAAAATTTTTCCCTTTCGCTTCAAGTAGTAATTTTGCCATGGTTTTCTTTTTATTTAATTCCTTTTGTGTGATAGCCATTCTCTTTCAGCTCCTTTTCTTCTGTAATTATTTTTCTGAAACATTTTTTCTAATTCCTGCAATTACTTAGATATGGTACCCAATTCGTTTTTTCCTTACACGCTTTTGTTCTTTTCTTTGTTCCTTGACTATTTTTTCTTCCGTAATGTTCGGGGTCACTTTTTTATATTCAATTCCTGCAAAAGGTGTGAGCTTTTCAAGTTCAACATAATAGCTTTGCGCGTCTACTTTTTTGACCCACATTTTTTTTACGCCATATCCTTCCCATAAATAGCCCAATTCACGCAATCCATAACGAAATTCATACCCATTTTCAATGCCAATATAGTAATAAGAAAGAAACGTAGGCGATATTACAGGGCGAATAAGAAAATTATCTTTAGAACCATACCTTAAAAGAACCTGTACTTCTTGCTCTGCAAGAGTTTGAGTAGCGACTTCTTTTTGCCAAGTATGACTAACCGTAAACCAATGAAAACCTCGCTCTTTTAATTGATTTTTAAATAATCTTCCGTCTTTCACAATAACCATTCGCCTTTGAATATCCTCAATTTCTGGAATTTCCCAGTTAGAAACTTCCCCAAAATATCTTTGTAAACCTCTACTATCCCCTGCATCCACTTCGTCTAAAACATCGGTGAGTTGAAGTAAATTCATTGCAACCGCTGTGACATACAATTTCTGTAATCGTTCATAAAATGGTTTCTCATGTCCTGACGTTCTTGTATCTTCATATTCCACATGATGAGCCACCTCATGCAAACAAGTAATTAATAAAAACCTTGGTTCTCTTGATAAATTAAAGATTTCTATCAATCGCTCTTGCCTTTTATAATGCGCATGTTTGCTTGCCAGCTCTTTAGGACGAATGCGTATAAAATAACTTAAATAGTTTTTGTAATTATCAGGATAGGCATACTTTAAAACTGTATCGAGCGTCCCTTTGATTAATCCTTCGTCCTTACTCACTTTATACCCTCCTTTCAGTAACCAATTTCAAAAGAAATCCCAATCGTCTAAGTGTCGTTGGTCTTCTGGCATGTTTGCTAATTCTTTCCAATAAGCATCTTCTAAAACGTCTAACATGAATCGTTTTATTTCTTGTTGTTTTTCCTCTAGTTCTCGTACATTACGTATGTCATTCGTATTTAAAGACCGCTTGTTTATTTGCACGTTGATTATTTCTTTTAATTGGAAATATACTCGTTCTAACTCTTCTAATGTTTGTTTCTTGAACGACGTATCATAAAAACAACGTTTTAGCGTGATTTTTTGTGTTTCTTTGTCTAACCAAACATCCACAAATTCCAACGAATTTAGCCTATTTAATAGACTGTAGCCAGAAAATCCAAGTAAACAACTTAGAATAAAAGATACATACATTGGCTTTTCTTTCTCCTTTACTTATGCTTTTAACGTTTCGCCGAAGATCTCTTCAAAAATCCCTCTATTAATAGGTGTTTTGATAAAAAAGACAGGCACATTAATTCTGCCTAAATTTGGTTTCACATAGATACTTTTTTCTGGATATACTTCTAATGCCAAAGATTTTCCATTTTTAATAATATTCAACGTGGTGATCTCTTGAATGTTTTCTTCGGTAATTTGTTTGTTGTACCACATTTCCATTGCACGTGTATTTTTCAATCGAACTTTAACTAACTTACCTGTGTTTCCTCTCCACTGTAAGGTCAAATCTTTTTCTTGGATGGCAATTTCTTTCATCCCCTTTGCCTCTCTTTCTACTACTGCTTCCAATTTTTCCCCTCCATAGCTAAAAAAAGAAGGACAAGCAATTCGTCCTTCTTTTCGTCTTCAATTATTTTGTTTCTTTTCTACGTTTAAAGCCTAAGCCTGCTAAGCCAAGCATTGCGGCTAAACTACCAGCTACCGTTAATAAGACATTTTGTTTTTCGCCTGTTTGCGGCAATTCTGGCACTACACTTGCCTTTTCTACCACTAATGGCTCTACTGGTGCTTGCGGTGTTTTTGGTGTTGGTGGTACAATCACTGTTTTTTCTGGTGGCGTTTGTGGTTTTTCTGGCGTATGTGTCACTACCGTGTTCGTTTTAATCTTCTCATTGTTGAAAGATTCTTCGATTGTGTTGTAAACGTCTCCTGCCGCAATTCGTTCTACACCAATGAACGCTTTCCATGAGTGTGCAACGTGTTTGTTTTCTTTTAGATTCATCGCATCTAAAAAGGCTTGACTGGCCGTGATTTTCACTACCCCTTGTTCAAAGGTCATCGTGAATAGTTTCGAAATGTCATCCCCTTTATTCACTTTGGTTCCGTCTGCTAAAACAAAATTAGAATTGGCAAACACAGACCATTGGCCACTAAATTTGTCATGTTTGACGTCTAGTTTGTCACTAATCGACCATTCTTCCACAACACCAGCGTATTCTGCAGGAATGTCACTACTTGTAAATTCATAGAAGAATTTCTCCCCTAATTTGATTGTAGCGCCATTTTGACTTTGTTTGTCACCGACTTTAATAACCACGTCTTTTTTAGGGTTCACTTTTGGAATATGGTTGACAACGGTATTCGTTTTAATTCGTTGACCAAATGTATTTTGTTCCGCTGAATTATAAACATCCCCAGAAACATCAGCTTTGACTTTTGTAGGGAGTGTTACACGCAATTCTTGCCCACCATACGCTAGAATAAAGGCTTGTGGGTCTTTGGCAGAGATTGTCACCGTGCCTTTGGCATCGTTCCATGAGATCGTGAACTGGTTCGTAATGTCTACCCCTTTAGAATCTTTGACACGAAGTAAGTCTTTAATTGGTGTCACTTTCGTTTCATCGTAATCATCGAAGAAAGAAACGCCTGTCGCAAGATCGACTGTGTCAAAAGCAAAGTCTTTATCGTACCCTTTTAAGTCCCAGGTCATTTCATAAGAAAGAACATCACCACGAGCCACTTTTCCATGATTAATGTCTTCCCCTTTCTTGTTATGAACGGCTTTGGTTGGTTTTGGATCATCAGGTGTATGCGTCACCACCGTATTAGAACGAACAAGCTCTTTGTTGTAGTTTTCTGTTTGCGTGTTTTCTACATCACCTGTTTTGATCCGTTCGACTTCCAGATACACAGACCAAGCTTGTTTGCCTACTTTATTGCTTCCTTCATTTAACGCTGCCAATAATGCTTGATTTATTGTAAACGTCAAGTCTTTATTGTCTTTGTTTTCTAAAAGAATGTAGGCAGAAATATCTGTTCCTGCTTTTAACGTTTTGTCCCCTACTTTAAGGTCATAGTTTGTAATAGCGTGCCATTTCCCTGTGAAACGATCATGGGTCGTGTCCAAGACATCATTCATGCCCCATTCTTCTGTGATTCCGCCATAGTTGGCTGGACGTTCGGAAGATTTCACTTCATAATAAATTTTTGTTTGTAACGGAATATCTTTATCATGTAGAGAAACACTGCCAACTGTACCGTTTTTATCTGCTTTTACATCTTTGGAAGGATTACTACCCGGCACATGGTTAATCACTGTATTTGTTACCGTTTCACCATCGTTTGTTAATTGAACAGCTGTATTTTCAAAATCGCCTTCTACATTTTTCACTACAAACGGCAAGACAAGTAAATATTTATACCCCATTGCTAAAACAACAGAGCCGTCTGCGTTGGTTTTCATCATTGCTGTAACGGTGTTTTGATCTAAATTAAGATCATAAGAAGCAGTCACGTCTTTCGCTTTTCCTGAATTAATCGCTGCAGCAACAGCTTTTAAGTCTTTCTCGTTTAGACTTGCATCTGCTTGATAAACCTTCACTTTGGATAAATCAATCGTCACTTTTTCTGCATCAAAGGTATCTCGAATCCCTTGTTTTGTTACTGTTTTTGGATCTACTTTGGCAAGTTCTGTCGTATCTCCTGTCACAATGTATTGTAAAGAATCGCCACGCTTCACATTTAAATCATTGATATTTTTCTGGCCATCAGTGACTTCTTTATTCGGAACAAGAACAGGAACCACATTGGCTTTGTATCGATTGAATTCAATCGTTGCTTTTTCTGGTTGCTTTGGACGTCCTTTTTCTTGATAAGGCGTAATTGATTTTGCTTTTAAATCCGTATTAAATGCGAACCACATGGAATTTCCGTCATACCCTGGATTATTAACAATTTCATTACCGAAAGTGAATTTAATTCTATTTGGTGTTGAAATAACAGTTGCGCCAATATATTCTTTGCCTTGAACTGCTTCCCAGTCACTTATTGAAATCCCATTCGTCCCTACATCAATATCCGTTTTAGAATAAACTTTATTTCCATGACGAGCTACTTTTGATCCATTAATTTCATGAACAGTATCCGTGTTTCCTACTTTTACGAACTCATACGTAATGTTTTCACCACGTGAATTTAATGAAGCACCTGAAAATACAAATGGATTCTCTTTCGTTGGCAAGATTTCTTTGCCATCTTCTCCAAAGAAGCGAACGAGCATTTCAATCTCAGCACCAGCCTTCTTTGTACGAGGGTCAATGTTAATTCCATAGACAATTGTGGCCACTGGATCATCATGTAAGAAAGCATTCAATCGACCTTTTGAATCAGGTGTTGCCTTCACTGTATATTGGAATTCAGCACTAGCAATTTTTTTACCCAAATAACTAGCATTCAAATTGCCATAGGTAATAGTTACTGGTTGATTTTTGTGAAGAACAACCAATGTTCCTCCTGCACCGTTATTATAATAAAAATGTGCTTTTTTCGAGTCTTTAGTTGTTAACCCGCTTGAATCTACACTAAGCATACTGATAAGTAATTTTTTATCTTTATGTTTATCAGTTAGTTTTTTAGCGTCTATATATTCTGCAGCTTTTACAGAAACAACTTTGGAATTTTTTGTTGCTTCACGATCGAAAATTAGCGTTTTATTTACTGGTTTTGCTACATAGCCATTTTCATTTTTATGTTTGTTATATTCCGCGACTTCTTTTTCGTAACGCTCTTTTTCCGCTTTGTTTTTTGCCGCAATTTCTGCATTTTCTTTGGCAATTTTTTCATTTTTGGCTTTTAATTCAGCTGCTTGTTGCGCAATCTTTTTCGCTTGTTCTTTTTGTAGTTGGTCTACTTCTTTTTCTTTTGCAGCTAAATCTTTAGAAGAAACGTTGCCTAAGTCTTCTGCTGGTTTTTCAACAACGGTAATGTTTGGATCTTTTTTTGCTTCATCAACTGCTTTGTCAACGTCTGGTGTTTCAAATTCTTTAGGAATGGACGTTGATTTATTCGCTTCATTTTCAGCTGGTGCAACTTCTGTTGGCTGCCCTAGAGGTTCATTGGTTGTTTCTGGACTGACTACTGGTTGTTCTTGTGCTGATTTTTCTGCTCCTACTGTTGGTTGTTGCACGTTTGTGGTATCATTTGGGGTAGCTGAACTCTGTTCAGCTCCATTTTTTTCAGACGCTACTTCTTCTACTTTGGTCGGTTGAGAAGTAGTGTCTTTTTGTACTGTTGCTTCTTCAGTTACTGCCGTTTTAGGTGTTTCCTTTCCTGCCTGCAGATCGGGGTTATCGGGTTGCACCATGGTTGTTTCTGGTTGCGTATCTAATTCTGCGGCTTGTACATTATCAGTAGCTAATCCAACGGCTCCTAATACACCTAGAAAAAGAATAGGAGCTACAACCCAATGCTTCTTTGCCTTGTACATTTTAAAACGCTTCTTTACTTCTGTCTGTTGATTCATGTATCATTCTCCTCATAAAATATATTTTTAACATGTTTCTTTTTCCTTGTAGATAACGATTCCTATCACACGGTGCTCGTACACAAGCCATACTTTTCTCACCCTTTCTTTTTGACAACTGTTTTACTTTATGTTATAAGATAAGTACTTTAACATATTTTTCATTTTACTTTTCAAAAAGCTACCTAACCCCAATTAGGTAGCTTTCTTTTTACTAAATAAAACCTATTTTGATAAAATCTTGAAATCTTCTTAATGTAAATAAATGGTGTAAGATTTTTCTTCTAGACCAATAGATCGCCGCTCATTCTCTAAATCTCTTTTAGAGAATTCTTTTACTTTTATTTCTATTTTTGGTTGTTCACTTGCTGAAATTTCTTTAAAGAATACGTTTTTACTAGTTAATTCCTCTCCCGTTTCTTCTTTGAAATTTTTCTTTTGAATGCCGTCTTTCGATGCAACAAAATAATAGAACTCTTGTTTTGGTACTTGTTCATTAGTTATCTCTTCTGTGTCTCGTATGAAAAACTTTCCAATCTTAGAATTCCCTTCTTTTTTATTTTTAGTTAGACTACTACTTTCCGCAGAAATGGCTTTCAAGAGGATAGTTTCCTTCAGTACATAATCGGTATTTTCATTATTTTCGTATGCTGAGCGAAGGATTGTCTCCTGCTTCGTATCCTTCAAAGAAGTTTCCAATGACTTGAAAATTCCTATTAACATATATCCAAGCATAAAAATGAAAAGCATGACGAGTAGACCGCCAAAAATCAACTCACCCCACGTGGGTTCTAACTCTTTTTTTGAATTCATTTCTTTACAGCTCCTTATAACAAAAAAAGGAGCGAAATATTTCGCTCCTCCTTTATTCCGATATTCTTTTAATTATTTTTTCGTCTTTTGTTCTTGAAACTGATCGCACCTGCTGCCATCAATAACCCAACAATTGTCAACCAGATACTTTGTTGTTCTCCTGTATGTGGTAAGGATTCTGGTGCTTTTGCTACTTGTTTCGTCTTACGAGGTTCTGAATGTGTTAATGCTTGTGCTTTTGGCTGTTCTTTTTGTTTAGAAAAAGATAACTGTTGGAGACCAGTTGTTTTATCTGCCGAAGTAGCACTTGCTACTAACGTTTGGTTTTGTTTTGCTTCTCGTTCAAGGCGTTGTTGCTCTTTTGCTACTTGCTCTTGCAACGCTTCTTGTCGGTGCTGTTCGGCTTGTTGTGCTTCTAAGTCTCTTAATACGCCTTGGTACTGCTGTAACTCTAACTTCGCATTAGACAGGTCTTCTTGTGCTTGTGTATAAGCAAGTGTAGCAACGGCTTGTTGTTCTTTAAGTTCCTCCAATGATTTCAGAGAATTTTCATAGGCTTCTTGTGCTTGGACCACTGCTGCTTCTGCTTTGTTTAACTCGTTTAATGCTTTTTCATATGTTGGTTGAGCATTTTCTAAACGAGACAATGAACGTGTACTTGTTTTAAGCGCAACTTGTTTTTGATTTAAGTTTTCTTTTGCTAAATCCAATACTTCCTTCAAGCTATTCAATGTGTTTTCTTCTGCTTTTTGGGCTTCTTGTTTTTCTTTCAGCACTTTAGCAGACGTTTGTTCAATCGCTTGTGCTTCCGCAACGTTTGTTTTCGCTTTTTCTAAAACAGCAGCTCGATTCTGAATTAACTCATTGATTGTCGCTAATTGATCTTTTGTTTGTTGAAGGCTTTTTTCTGTCGCCGCAGTTTGTCGTACTTTTTCTTCATAGTTTGTCGTACTCTTAGTCGCAACCGCTTGAAGATTTGCCAATGTCGCTTTATGAACAGATAGTTCTTTTTCTGCTGTTGCTTGTGTTGTTTTGGCTGCATTTAAAGCTTGCTGACTTGCACTTCTTGCTTGTTGTGCGTCTGATTCTGCTTGTTGAGCGGTAGCTAATTTTTCTTGATTGGTCGCTACTTCTTTTTGAAGGGTTTCTTTACTCTTAAAGACTGGTGCAGTGCCTTCTTCATAGGTATTTGCTTCAACTAATTTTGATTGATTATAGCTAATGATATGGATTTTTGCTGAAATATCATTTAAATCTCCTGAAATAGAAACTGCCATGTTTGTTTCATTTGCATCTAATAAAGAATCTAAATGGGAATAGCCAGAATGTCCATCGTTCATCAACATGCTTACAAGTGCATTTCGAGCTGCTTTTTCAAAGTCATACATAGAAACTTTACCTTCTTGTGTCGTAAATCGTCCCATACTTAGGTTTTCATAAAAGTTTTGTCCGGGGAATTCTTTAAAACCATTTTCTTTTGCTGCACGATTGATCGCATTTACGTCATGATCAAATTCTTTGGGATTATCATATTTTGCTACATCCCAAGCAAATTTCATAGCTTGGTTAGAAATCTTCAACTTTTGTAACCCAAGCTTTTCGCGAACATCATTGATAAGTCCTACAACGTAATCGCTCATTTGTTGCTTTTGTTTTTCGGTAGGATTTTTGACATTGATCATTTCCGTTGCTTTTGCCGCATCTGCTTGATTTTCAGGAAAAACTTTATTTAATGCTAATGCTTCTTTTTCCATTGCTTGCTTTTCTTGTTCAGTTAATTTTTTGTAATAATCAGGTGTGAAGTTAGCAGGTAAGTTAAGTCCTTTATGCCCCTTTAACTCTTCTTTTGAGCTATCTAAAGTATTCTGCGCTTGCTTTGTTGCTGCTTGCTTATCTTTCAACGTATTTTCTTTTGCAGTTAAATCTGCCTGTTTCGCAGCTGTATCTGCTTTTGCGTCTGCTACTTTCTCTTGACTAGTTGTCACAACGGTTTGTTGGTCTGCGACTGCTTGATCGTCCTTCGTTTTTTGATCTTTAGCTTTGGCTTCTTCTTTCTGTTTGTTAGCCAGTTCAGCTTCTTTTGCTGCTTGTTCTTTTTCTGCCTTTGCTTTTTCCGCTTCCGCATTTTTCGCTAATTCTTCAAGCTTGGCTTGTTCTTGTTTTGCAGCTGTTACTGCTTGTTGATCTTTTTCATTTTGCACTTTAGCAGCATTCGTTTCTTTTGCTTTTTCATCAACAACAGCTTGTTGTTGGTTAACGTCTGTTTGAGCTTGATCCACTACTTTTTGTTGGTCATCAACTGCTTGTGTATCCGTAGCCACTTGGTCTTTGGCTTTTTCAATGGCTGAAGGTGTTGCTTCATCCACGACTTTTTTAGCTTCGTCTACGACCGCTTGTTGGTCAGTCACTGCTTGTTGACTTTGATCCAATGCGTCTTTGTTTTGATCGACCACTGCTTGTTGTTCTTTAACAGATTGATCAATGGTGTCTTTTTCTTTCTTCGCAGTATCAGCGACTTGTTGTTTTTGATCGACAATTGCTTGTTTCTCTGTTACTTGTTGCTGTTTTTCAGTAATGGCTTGCTCCGTTGTTTGTGTAGCTTTGACTGTTGGTTGTTCTGTAGAACTGTTTTCAGGTGTTTTTGGTTGCGCTTGTTCTGCTGCCTGTACTTCATTTCCCCCAATACCTGCTACCCCTGTTGCGACTAAAATACTTAACCCTGCACTTGCGAACTTTTTCATTTTATTTTCCTCACTTCCGATTATTTTTGTCGTAAATGGGATACCCATTGTCTTTACGCCATTGTTGTAATGCCGTAGTTGTTATATTGAATTCTTCCGCTATCTCTTTAAACTGTAAGCCCATTTTTTGATAGGCTTCAAATCTTTCCTTGCTAATATGAGAAGAAAATTGTCTGGTGCTTGCTGTTTCTATCTTTTTTGCAAGTTCTTGTATTCGTTTAAAACGCTCGGTATCTTCATTCCTATACCAGTCTGCGTCTTCATTCATTAATGCCAACATTTCTTTACGCCAGATATTTTGCATTTTTTTTGTCATATTTTCTCACCTCAAGAACATAGTAACAAAGCCTTCATTATTAAAAAAATACTATCCTTGGACCCCTTAGAAAAACACTCCTATGTCTTCATGTTCACTTTCCTCCTATTGGTTTTATGGTAAATATCCTCGTTTTACTTGATCCTTTTGTTTGCTAGCTTTTTAGCAATTTTTCTACAGATTTTACTGATCGCAGGGTTTGTAGCGGTAGCAACCCCAAACTCTAAAAAAGTATCTGGCTCCCTTTAAAACAAAAGATCATCGCACGAAATCTTTCTAGTTACTGTGTCACACCCATAATCACGTACCGCCTTTATTCTGACCGTACTCTTTAGGTAGTTTATCCTTACCTAGCCCTTTAAAGACACGCTGATTGACTAGATAAGTCCTGTAGTATTCATTTTTTAAGGATCTCCCAAATTCTGCAAAAAAGTTGACGTGTAGCCGGTTTGCACCTTCGTGTCCGTGTGCTTTTCTGCATCCTTTTTCGATAGCTAACCTAGCTATTGGTAAATTGCGCATGTTAGTTAAAACTAACAAACAAAAAGACCAAGTATAAAAACCCAAACTCACTACTTATAGCTTCTCATTTTCTTGCACCATTCCCTAAATTCATTTTCTTCAAAAACCTTATAGTTGAACGGTGCATTGAGTAACATCTTTTGTCGTTTAACCATTTTTTGGAAGGCTCTACATTCAAGTTTTAACGGAAGTTCCGAGCAACCACGATAACCGACTACTTTTCCATCAAAATAAATCAGTTTTACTTGTCGAAAGAAACGTTCCATGTCTTGCTCCGTTTCAAAACTCACAGGATTGATCAACAGATTTCTTCCTGAAAAATCATATACAATGCGTTCTGTTGTGCCGTTATACAATTTAAACCTTTGTCGATTAAACAAGGTCAGTTGACACGTAATACGGTGCAAATCTGTTGCTTTCAGTTCAATCATTGATTCACCTACTTTCTAAACCAAGTAGAAAAAGAGCCATGCAACACGTTGTTTGCACGGCTCTTAGGAGTAGTTCCAGTACAAACAATGCGTGAAAGCATTGAATTATTCCACAAGCAGGTCATTTTTAGAAAATGAGAGTGCTTGCTACTTGGTTTTTTATTTTTTCAATAAATTAATAGACAACAAAAAAGCGGAGAATACATACATTCACTGTATACATTCTCCGCATGCTGTCTTGTTCTACAATCAATAATTAATAGGAATAAATCTTTATGAAAAAACTAAAAATCCTGAAATATATGGAAATTATTCATAAAAATTGTTATACTATAGATTGTTGTAACATAATTACAGCGAGCGAGCCGATTACAGTTCATGTTGTACCATGAATTGTTTAACTACCCTCTAGGATTACCAGTCCTATGGTAGTCGGTTCTTATTTTGTTAACTCTAAAATTTTTAAGACGTTTACGATATTAATGTAACTGTTAATACACTAATTATACTAAGGATAGATAATATTTTTTTGTTTTTCATAAAGATATTCCCTCCTCACATAGATAATAGCATAAACTTGATTCTTTATCAACGATTTTTATAACAAATTTTAATTTTTATAAATATAAGGTGCTTTTTAAATCAATTTTATCCATCTTTTTTATGCTATTTTTAGCCACTTTTCTTGTTTTTGATAACAAAACATATTTAACTGGGTTCTAAATTATGCTTTTTATAGGGGGTTTTAGAGATTGTTTAATCCAAAAAAAATCAAAGAAATTAGAGAAGAGCTTGGTTATTCCCAAACAGATTTTTATGAAAACATAATGTCAAAAGCTAGCTATCAAAGATTTGAAAAAAACGAGAAAGAATTATCACTACAACAACTACAAAAAATTTGTGATAAAATTGCAATGCGACCTGAAGAAATTTTATATTGGTCCGACGTAACTCAATTAGATTCATTGCCTTTCTGGAAACAAAAACTAAATATTCCCAATTATTTATCCTCACCTGAAGACTTTTTGGAGAAGTTCACGGAAATTGAAAACGACAAAGATAAAAGTTTTGGTCATTATTGTTTGTATATTACCATGATTTCATTAGGTATTCAGGAGAACTATCTCGATAAAGATTATTTTTCAAAAAAAGACTTACGACAGCTTAAAAACAAGTACAAAAAACGTAAAATCTTTTATTCTTTTGATTACGAAATGGTTAGTAATATGGTTTTTTTCGTAAATATACAAGATATATCGTTTTTAATAGATAAATTATTTCCTGTTACTGAATCACACGGAGTTACTTTTGATTTTTGTGTACAACAGTGCCTTAGTAATATAATTTCTAAGTGCCTGCATCAAGAAGAGTATTCTCTTGCTCTAGACTATATAACTACTTTCAAATCACTAAGGAAAATACCTAGGTTTCATATTGGTCTGTCTATAAACTTAGAAATTGTTTACTTAGAACAACTAACCAATTTTCTTCAAACGAGAGATATTACTATCTTTTTAGAAGCTGTCCAAACTGCAAAAATGTTTAAAAAACTAGGCTATATTTCCACTTATGAAAATCTTGATAATGAACTAAGATCTATTTCTCAAAGAGAAAACTTTGTTTATCCAGATAAAAATGTTTTTGCTACACAGCCTTATTCTAACGATCTATAAACTAAAAAATCATAAGGACTACGGTTTGAATAAGACTGTAGTCCTTATGATTTTTTAAAATAAACTGTTTAAAATACCTATTCCCCCAATAATATTACCTATAGCTCCTCCTAAATTTGATAAAAGAAAAACAAGCCCTATCTTTATAAGTCTGTTACTGTAAATAGTCTTAATTGATAGAAAATCATCTTGAACTGTTAAAAAATCTCTAACAGTAGGTTTTTTAACAGTTGCTTCTGCTAATGCTGAAAAAACACCTACTGACAAAACCGGAGACAGTGCACCTACTGGAGCCATTATTAGAGACGTCAAAATAGTTAAAGGACTAGGTAATGCAAAGCAAGTAAATATCGCTGCTAAACCACCATTCCAGACCCACCATTTTAAAAGCTGATGAAACCCAACTTGCACACCCGAAAAAAAAGATACGGCTAGTAGTAAAATTATCGTTAACGGAAATATAAGCTCAATTAATTTACTACTCAACTTTTTAGAAGGAATACTTGTTAATTCTGAAATATCATAATTTTTTTCTTCTTTTAATTTTTCTTTAATACCGCTTATGTGCGCTTTACCAACAACAACAACATTCACCTCATATTTTGAGTTTTGTAAATTAGTTACCATGACTTTATCTCTTTCCGTTATCATATCGTTGTATATAGTTGGAAATTTCTTTGAAAGTTGTATAAACACATTATCAAAGCTATCTGACTCTAAAAAATCTTCCAGTCTTTCAGTCTCAACATCTTCAAATTCTGAAAAAAAAGTCATTATTAATTTGGGCTTTTGTGTAAAACTTAAATGTCTCCACATTCTTTTGAAAGTCACTTGTATGTCCCTATCAATTAATTGAATATCAGCCCCCACGTCTTCAGCACTCTCTAAGGCTTGAATTAGTTCTCCTGCCTGTATAGTACCTTTTTCCTTAGCTAATTTTCTTTGTAATGCACCGTAAACAATATTAGAGAACAACACTACTAATTTGTTTTGTTTGATTATCTTAATAATGTCTGTTTTTGCCCATTCTTCAGGACTGGTATATTTTTGGTATCTCTTTTGATCTAACTCTACACAAACGCAACCTGGCCTAACTTCATCAATAACGTTTTTTACAAGTTTCGCACTTTCTTCTGAAATATGATTTGTCCCGACAAGATAATATGTTCTACCTTGAATAATTAATTTTTCTACTCCATCCATAGCAATCCCCATTCTATTGAATCTTCATTTTTTTATAATCATATTTTGCTCCAACCGAATGGATGGATACGTTTTTAATTGCTTCTTTTTGTAATTTAGCATTCCCTACCTGAAGGATTGGTACTACACCCATATCATCAATTAATATTTTTTCTGCTTTTTTCAATTCTTGCCAACGTTTAGAAGAAGTAACATGAAGTAATTCATCATAATCTTTATTCGAATATCCGCCGTGATTCAACGGACTATTTGTTTCAAAATTTGCTAAAAAGCTAATAGGATCTGCATAATCAGCTTGCCATCCACTTAGGCTCAAAGTAAAATTCTTTTTTGTTAATCGCTCTATAAAGGTATTAGCAGGAATTGGCGTCACAGTAACCTTCAATCCTTCTAAGCTATCTTGCAACTGTCCTTGCAGAAATTCTCCTGCCTTTTTTTCAAACTCTCCATCACTTACAAGTAAATCTACAGAAATATTTTGGGATAAATCAATTTCTTTTTTAGCCTTATCCCAATACTCTTCTGCTTGTTTTTTGTTAAATTCAACTAATTTTTCATTAGCAAAATCTTTTTTATTTACCGGATTAAAGGCCATTTCTTTTGGTACTACGCCAACAGAAGCAACGGACCCATTATCTAGTAATTTTTTAACTAGACTTTCCCGATCAATTGCATAGCTAATCGCTTTTCGAACATTTTTGTTTTGTAAAAGTATATTGTCCCCAGTTTGGTTCATTTCTAAAAACATTGTATTGGCCATTAATGTTGTTGAATATTCTTTATCTTTCTTGTATTGTTTTGCATACTCCCCAGCTAAAGGTGCATCATCTAATTGTCCATCATTATACAAATTTATTCCTGTATTAATTTCTTTGACGACTTGGAAGTTAATTTTATCCATAGAGACATCTTTTTGATCCCAGTACTCTTTATTTTTAGAAATCGTCCACTTATCGGAAGTGCCTACCCCCTCTAAATTTGTTAAGTTAAATGCCCCATTTGTTACGATTGCTTTTTTAGAAGTACCATAGTCTTTGCCATACTCTTTAATTGCTTTCTGCTGTACTGGATAGTAAGCCGTTAAGGATAACAGATCAGTAAAATAAGGTGTTGATTCAACTAATTCAATTTCTAATGTTTTCTCACCAATACTTTTGACTGCTAAAGTATCTTTTGCTTGTTTTCCTGAAGCAATTTCTTTGGCATTTTTTATAGCAGAAAACAGTTCCACATTTGGAGAAGCTGTTTTAGGATCTACAACTCTTTGCCACGCAGCCACAAAATCACTGGCAGTTATATGTGTACCATCAACCCACTTAGCACCATCTCTAATCACAATAGTATATGTTTTGCCATTATTCGTCACTTTTGGTTGCCCAGCTGCAATTGCTGGTTGCGGTTGATTTTTTTCATCTAATCGATATAAACCTTCCATCAAGTTTGATAATAAAGTTATACTTGTTTGATCAACAGCAGTTGCTGGATCTAAACTTTGAACAGGTGTCCCTGCAGTCAAAGTCGCTACCTGCTCTACTTTTTTTTCGGTTATATCTTGTGAATCTTTTGTAGCAGTATTTGTACTACAACTAGCTAAAACCAAAGGTAATAATCCAACACCTAAAAAACAAAACTTTTTGTACTTCTTCATTTTTATCACCCTCCCTTGTTAAAAGTTACTAACCAAATAATAAAGCTTGTATAAAATAATTTTAACAAATAACTAAAAAAAATAATACAAAAATTATATAGCTGTTAAGTATAAAAGAAATATAATGTATTGGCAGTTGACATGTTTAAATTTATCCAGTGTTCCATAGTTTTAATTGCTTGTATTCTCTGGCTCTTTGACTGTTTTTATCAGTTTGTTCAAACAGTCTTGCTAACATATCAGCTTCTTTAAAGAATGTCTTAATATCCTGTTTATAAGCGTATTTGACTTGCTGTTTCACTTGAATAACTGTACGAATTAATGCTTTCCGAGTAGCAACTACTAGTCCCCCACCTCTACCGGCTTTTATTTGTACAAATAATTTACCTTCGGCTATTAATTCTTTTAACGCACGATCAAGTGATCTTTTAGGAATCGATTGGCCGTTGAAAGTAATAGCCGCTTGCAAATCTGTTTTCTTCATACTAACTTCAGGTCGATTTCTATAACACTGGGTTTCAAGGTAATCTAAGATATCTTTTTTCCATTCAGAAAGGTGAGAATTTTTTCTTTTATGACGTTCCTTCTTAAATTTGTACCAAGTATTTCTTTGCTGTGTAAACATTTTTTCCTCAGACAACGATTCTAATCCCCAATTTGACACTAGTTCTTGCACATAAGTTTTGCTTGCGCCTTTATATTTACCTGAGTAAGCACTCTTAACAATTCTCTTTACTTCTGAAACTGATAGAGGATAATTTAAAGAACTATTGAATACATCCATATCATCAAAACAGCGTTCTTGTTCAATTTTTGACGCATAGTAAGCCAAAGATAAAGTAAAAATTACATTGTTTCGTCCTAGCTTTCCTTTAGTTCCGACGACTTGCGGATTATCAATTAAAACTTTAACCCACTGCTCTTTGATCTGATTCATCTTTACAGCAACAACATTAAGATTTGGTTTTTTGTATGCTCTTTTTGGCTCAAACTTCATAGACCATTGAATTAGTTTTTGAATATCATGTGTCAGTTCTGGGTAGTAATAGACTACATTGTCTGTTCTAGGAATACGTGCAATACCAAAATGGTTGCACCCCAAATCGACCGAAGGCAATACTTCAGCAAATGCTTTTCTTAAATTCTCGGATACTCTTTTGGCCACTTCGATTGACTGATAATTATTTTTTGACGAAATATACCAGGCATTTTCAAGAATAAAGTATGCTTGAAAACCTCCTGGTGTTTCCAAGATAAGGGTTGGCATTAATTCCAGATCAATTGCTGCATCGAGAATCATTTGAGAATCTAATTTTTCACCTGTTAAGCGATCAAAATCGATTATAAACGTGTTGATTTGTTGCAAGTTTCTTTCGTTGTGGCCTTTAACAATAGTTCTATTATCATCAGCATATGCACCATAACTATACACATTAGGGGTCCAATGCGTAAATTTATCTTCATTTTCAGCTAAGGCTTCTTGAGAAGTAAGAACGATTCCACGAGATTCCGTCATTAACTCCTTTGATCTAAACCCAAAAATAGCACCTTTTTTCCCTTCAGCTTTATAGCCGATTGGTTTAATTTTGCTGTTTAAATACTTGTATTCACGAATGCCACTTTTTAAAATAACTGAAATAACGTCAGAAACTTTCATCTTATCACCGCCTTACTTGAATTTTTATATACAAAAAGAGAGTAGCAGTACGCCAGTACCACCACTCTCTTGAAACATCGTTTTTTCTCTTTATTATCAGTTAAATTACACACTGAAATATGCTTGAAAACGTTGATATATCGCTCATCCTATGGTATAATTGCCAAGAAAAGAGAGGGCTAACTCTCTAATTCTACAAATATACTGATAAACTAGTAGTGGTAGTTTATCATCCAGGGACGCAAAAGAATTGAAAATGGGTGTACATTTTTGATTCTGTAACTTATTTGATTTGGCGATCAAGTAAGTTACCGTCTCTATTTTTTTATCTTAATATTTATAAATTCAATACTCTTAAAAAATACCGTACATAATTAAATTTGTAAATCATTATTTTTTATTTTCTTTAGCAATAGTATACCAGTATACTCCAAAATATGATTGTAAGTATACTGGTATACTATTGCTTTTATCATGACAGTATACTGGTATACTTAAACTTTTATTCAAAGGTATACCAGTATACTTTAGAAATCTTGCTTGTTAAAAGGTTTGCTAAAGAAAAGTATACCAGTATACTAGTATACTTTTCTTCCAGTATACTTAGCTTTAGTATCTCGGTATACCAGTATACTTTTACTCCAGTATACTTTTGAAATAATTTTTATTGACAATTAAAAATAGCGGTGGTATACTTTTTTTAAGTTATCAAAAGTATACTAAGGAGGAGTTGTCAATGGGAAAAGTATATGTTATTGGAAATTTTAAAGGTGGGGTTGGTAAAACTAAAACAGTAACCATGCTTGCATATGAAAGTGCACTACACTTAGGACGAAAAACGTTAGTAATTGATCTAGACCCTCAAGGAAACGCTACTAGAGTATTAGCTAAGACGGGAGATTTAGACGAAATCACTTATACTGTTACTGAAGCTTTTCAAGAAGGTAGTCTTGAACCAGCAATCACCAATATCTCAGAAAACCTTGATCTCATTCCAGCTAACACTGCTTTTAGAAATCTCACCAAAATTTTAATGACAAAATTTCCGTCTAACGAATTTGACCAAATAAATTACTTAAATACATTATTAAAACCCCTTAAAGAGAAATATGACGCAATTTATATTGACGTTCCACCAACTATTTCAGATTTTAGTGATAATGCAATGCTTGCAGCAGATTACTGTATTATTGTTCTTCAAACACAAGAGTTATCTTTAGACGGTGCTCAAACATATATCGCTTATATGCAATACTTAGCTGACACATACGATAATGATTTACAGGTCTTAGGTATAATTCCTTGTATGTTGCGTCCTGGGGGTAGGGTAGACAATAAAGTATTAGAACAAGCAAAAGAATTATATGGAGGAAATGTATTAAACACTGTTGTAAAATATCAAGAACGTTTAAAAGTCTACGATGTTGAGGGAATTAAAATTAGTCATAATTACACAGGTAAAGCAGACGGTTGGGACGTTAAAGCGCATAAGGTATTTATTGACGTATTAAATGAATTAGATCAACATCAACTAGTACTAGAAGAATTGGAGGGATAAAATATGAGTAATAGTTTCGAACCTATTATCAAAACTAAGAAGAAAAAATCTTCTTTAGAAGAAAAACATGTTAGTGTTAAAGGAAATGATAATTTTTCAAGAGATACTACAAATAATTTTGCTACAAAACCTACATCAGTATCTAAAAAAACAAGCACAGATAATAGTGATGTTAAGCCTTCTACAGTAGATCGACGATATAAAGCTACTATGACTCAAAAAATATCTCCTTCAGTCAATCTTAAAATAAACACTTTAAAACCCTTTCTTGGTGATTTAGAAAACATGCCCAAAGCCACAGTAAATGATATTTTGAACCTCTTGCTAGATAATTATGTAAACACAAAATTTTCTACTCGCCAACAAGAAGCATTCAATTCTATGTATAACACACAAATTGAACTTTTAAAGAAGTAGTAAGTTTAACTTAGGTATACCAGTATACTGGTATACCAAAAAAAGAGAGTATTTAATATACTCTCTTTTTTTATATTATAATTTATGATTCCGCATTATAGAATTCTTCTTAATCGTGTATATTCGTTTACATAACGAGCATTTATACTTGTCTAAATCACTCGACACTCTACTTGCAAGACAGCCACACGAGCACTGCACATAGGCAATACTAGTTGTAGTAGTATCTTCTTTGATTAGTTTTCCTTGGTAATCATATGTTTTCATAAAAATCTCCATCACTGTAATAGTCGTTAATGAAATCATCAATTGTTTTACTTTCTTCTTCGGTTAATTCTGAAAATTCTACATCTATAAAAGGATCTTCTACAGTTTCTACTGCAGACCATTTCAAAAAGTTATGAATTTTAATGTGCCTTATGTCGTAGAAATCGATTTGAAAATTACTAATTAAAACAACATCAAACTCAGCCATTCCACGGAAAACACCAAACACATGCGGTTTTACACGATTATATTCATCCAATGAGTTCAACTGGATTTCAAGCACTTTATTTTGTTTAATTGAGCGTTCTAATAAGTATTCTATTTTAACTTGAGATTGTTGTGGAAGCCTTTCAATCTCTCGTGCATTGAATTCATTAGTTTCTTTGATTGCTGCTTGCAACTCTCCTAAAGGGAAAGCAGTTGGCCACTTCAAATCAAAAGGGCGGTCTACATAATCGTTATAAGGTGTAAATTCCTTTTTAGTTTTCTTCATTTGTTAACCTCCAAGACCGACGTTGCCACCTGCATGACCACCAACTAAGCCCGAACGATTCACAGCTGTCGCCCCTTCAAGAAGTGAGGACGCATGAATCAATGCTTTAAAACCAAATTTCTGACGGATTTTATCAATTAGAAAGTCTAACTGATTGTTTATTATTTGTTCTTCAGGAGGGGAGAAGAGATCTATTTGAAGTGTAGTATCCCAAACCAGCTTTCCAAAGGAGACTCCTAAATTTCGAATATCCATACCATGAACATAGTTTTCTCGAAAAAGTTTCAAAACATGCTCGGTTAACACTTTTGTGTTGTTGCTACGAGCGATTTTAAGCTGTTTTCGCCAACCAGACCTGCCCAGTCCATCAACTTGTCCTTTAGAATAACCAACAAAAATTGAAACACATTCAGTTTGACAGTTTGAATTTCTTAACCTGGTTGCTACCTGGTCTGAAAGTTCCTTCAGCACTAATTCAATTTGATCCTTTCGAGCATAGTCTCTAGGTAATACTTGACTATTACCGAATGATTTTTCTTTGGCCACCTGGCTTTTTTCTCCTAAAAAACTACGATCAATGCCCCAAGCATGTGCGAACAGTTGTAATCCCATGACTCCAAAGCGGTGTTTTAATAGATAAGGATCTGCTTGTGCTAAATCATAAATCGACTCAATTCCTGACATCTTTAAACGAGCTGCCATACGCTTGCCAATCCCGCAAAATTCAGTGATAGGGGAGATCGCCCAAACTTTTTCTTGTACATCTTCATATCGCCATTCTGCAACAAAGCCTGTTGTATTTTTTGCTTCGTTATCTAGGGCCAGCTTGGCTAACAATGGGTTATCTCCAATGCCAATCGTGACGTACAGCCCCATATGTTTATAAATGACACGTTGAATAATTTTGGCCAATCGATAAGCAGTATCACAATTAAAATACTTCAGAGAAGCAGTTATATCAATGAAGCTTTCATCCACACTAAAAACAGAATGGTCTTCATCTGCCACAAACCGTTTGAGTAGATTATTAATTTCACTATTTCTCTTCATATATAAATTCATTCTTGGTGGAACAATAAGCAGTTCTGGGTGATCAGGCACTTCATCTTTACGAGTCACATTAGAAATTCCCAGGACTTTTTTTGCCATTGGCGAAGCAGCAAGCACTAATCCGCCTGCATTATCCGCACCACTCATTACTATAAGCATTGTTTTGAGGGGATCTAAGCCACGTTCTACACATTCTACGCTCGCGTAAAAGGATTTTACATCGATACATAAAACATCTCTCCGGGGTTCTTTGGAATAATCAAATTTCATGCAAAAAACCGTCCTTTCGAGTTACATTATACGAACTAACGTTCTGTTTTGCAACAACAAAATTTCAGTTTTCCGAATTATTTTAAATTTAAAGTAGCTCAAAAATCTACAGTCATTATTTTTTTAGTTTGTGTTTAACGCGCAAGTAGATATCAACCAGCCAGTAAATAATTGTAATTAATACTATTACTTTTAGAAAGTTCACCATGAATACTAGATTGAATGCGTATTTTAACCACAAAAGCCATAATATAATCGCGATAACTACTTTTCCAAAGGTATTCAATTTTCTAACCAATAACCAATGTAAAAAATCTTCTCCTTTGTTTTTAGTAGCTCTATATTCTTCTAGAATATTTTTTTTCATGTTTAAACCTCCTTTTTTCTCATCTTATATTAACATATATATAATTACATGTTAATATAAATATAATGAAAAAGAAAGGAGGTAGTTTTCTTATGAAAAAATTAGCACTAGGTTCATTGCTTTTAGTTGCTCTAGGTGTTATCGGGACATCTTTTGCTTTAACTACTGAAGCAAAACAAGAGGCTGGATATGGACATCCTCTTATTGATCACAAAATTTAGGCAAAAAAAAGACATCCCTTTTATTACTGCTAAAAGGAATGTCTTTTTTGTTCTCTAATGATTTCTTATTTTTTTAAGTACATATTACTTTTTCAGTCTTTTTGACAGCCCCTAATCAGGCACCTTTTAAATACTGGCTATCAACGTAACCAGTTATACGTTTTCCTCGATTATCAATTCCACTAACTTGCATCCAATAGATCCCACCTACTTTTTTTGAAAAGAAAGACCCATTTAAAATCGTACCTTTAGGAAATACACCTACAATTTTAGATTTGGTACTCATGCTTGAGCGACAATTCAAGGCAGCAGTTGTTTTCACTCTATATTCACCATGACGTGTAGAAAGAGTAACTACATTTTCTTTTATATCTTCAAAAGAAGTAGCACTTACCGGTGTAGAATTAGATATAGTTGCTGTGACTAAAATTCCAAGAAACAAAAAAGTAAATACTATTTTTTTCATGAAATCCCCTCCCATTATTAATTTTTAGTCAGTAGTTGTTTTAGGCTTTGTGGCAGCATCACTACATTTATTTCTTTTTACTTTTTTTGATTTGTATTTCTGTTATTCTTTTATCCTGTTTCATATTTCCAGCGAAAAAAGCCATCCCTACTACCCCTGAAGATAAAACAAATTCTAAAGCTGACCAATGAAAAGAAACCGTCAATATTAAGACAAGAAAAAAAGCAATTCCTAAAATAGCGTCTTTTGTTCCAAAATTCAAGTAACCAAAATTCATTAAGCACCTCTCCTCCCTTTATTCCCCTTGGACTTACAATAGGATATTTTAAACCAGCTATAAGAAATTCAATTTTCTGACAATTATAATTCCTTAAAAATAGGCACTACTGTCCTTGTTTTCTGCCTATGCCGATACTCCTTTTTGCAAAGACTACATCTAAAAATTTGCCTATCCGTATTATTTTTGCGTATTGCTAAATGTCCACAATCACATTGTACATAGTAGACTGGACAACATTTTTCTTTATCTAAATTTATTTCTTTACCAAAAAAATCATATACCCTTCGTTTCATTTAAACTCCCCGCTATTATAGTATTTCTTTAATCATTAAAAGCAAAAGTAAGAAAAGACAAACCTAAAACGCCAAACATAATTTGTTTTTCTGTAAAAGCCAATACTAAGAAAGAACAAGCGATTACTATCCATGACCATTCTTTTACTTGAAATTTTTTCATCTTTTCACCTTCCCATAAAACCATCACAAATCTATTGATTGTAGTAGTATTTCAATGTTTCTGCTTATTTATTATACCATGCGCCACACACTAAACTCTACTAACATCCATGCACTCCTTAGAATCACTCTCTTAATCATCTGTTTCACTTTTTCCATCAATTAATACATAATTTCCTTGATGTAATTTGTATTCTTTTTTGCAGCTATCACATTTAAACTGATTATACTTTCCTAGCTCTCTTTCAGCTAATTGCCCGCAGTCACAATCAATAAAAGTAACTATATTACTTTTGTTCCATGTGCTGATTTCGATCCCCCAATGATCATATGTTCTTCGAACTACCATTTGTTATCCTCCTTATAACTATATTCTTTAATCATTTCCTTGAATTCTTGTTTTGTTTTAGGGTTCGTTCGTATGACTTCTTCAGCTAATTCTAAAAATACCTGCTCAACCTTTGCTGTCATGCTCTCAAAAATTATCAATGGGTTCTCTTCTTTCTTTACTCGATTCTTATATCTTTGGAAGTTTGCTGAATAGAGTCGCCCATTTGACATCATCTCTATCCCATAACCTGTTACTAAAGGATTTTTCAACAACTGAATAATTTTTTCTCTATTTTCCATAATAACTACTCCTGTATTATTTTTCACTAAGTAACTGTTCTTCCTTTGCTTGTTTCTTGATTCGTTTGAGAGTAGACAAAGAAATACCTGTTTTCCTTTCCACTTCTCGCATGCTGTTTGTTTCCATTAACTCTAGTGCATGTTTATATTTATCATTTAGAACTCTTTTCGGACGTCCTTCTCGATAGTTCTTATTATTTGCCCGGTGCCACTGTTTTCCTTCTTGCGTTCTTGTCACGATTAAATCTCTTTCAAATTGCGCAAAACTCCCTAACATGTTCATCATTAATGTTTGCATAGAATCACTTTTATTTGGCTCAAAGGTTAGGGCATTATCTAAGAAGGTGATAGTCACTCCTGAATTGTTTAAAGAAGAGATAATTGAATTTAAATCAACAATACTTCTAGCCAACCGATCAATTTTCGTCACTAAAACTTTATCGCCAGTTTTTACAATAGAAAGTAGTTCTTCTAATTCTTTCCTTCCTTCTTTTTTTGTTCCAGTATATTTTTCACTGAAGATTTTTTCTGCTCCAGCTCGTTCTAGTTTTTGAATCTGGGTTTTGTAATCTTGATTACTAGTACTCACTCTTGAATAACCATAAATGGACAAAATTTCCTCACCTTTTCTGAACATAAGTTTTTGACACTAGATAATTCCAAGTATAGCACGAAAAAACAAAGAGGTCAAAAACTTTTAAGTATCTGAACCCGACGAATTAATTCTAAAATATCTAATATCGATTACCTAACTAAATTACACTAAGTTAATTAAATGTAGTATATAATCATTTAAAACTAATTAATTATTTAGTATAATGAAAGACAAGAGGTGATTGTATGTTAACCACAAAATCTAGAAAACAAGGAAGTTCTGTAGTATTGACATTACCATCTAACAACGGACAGAAACCAAAAGCAGACCAAGAATATATAGTGATGTATTCTGATGATGGGACAATTACGTTAGTCCCTAAATTACAAGATCCATTTAGTGGTGGATCAGAAGGGGAGTACTACGAAAAAGATGAATGGTATGACATTGAACCTGGAGGGAGAGAATTATTTTAATGAGTGACGAAAAGAAATATATTCCTAAAAAGGGCGATATTGTATGGATAGATTTCGATCCTTCAGCTGGAAAAGAAATACAGAAAAGACGTCCAGGTCTAGTAGTTTCTAGATATGAGTTTAATAGAAAGACAATGTTTGCAGTAATTTGTCCCATAACTTCTACAATTAAAAATATGCCCACTCGTTATACATTACCTGATGAAATGGAAACTCATGGACAAGTCGTTATTTCCCAATTAAAATCTTTAGATTTTACAGAAAGAAAGTTAAGCCAAATAGAACATTTACCATTAAAGGATATGGCTAAAATAGATCAAATCATTGAATACATTTTTTAATTATAATAGGAAGAAAGAATACATATAATATTTAATGTTCATGAATTCTTTCTTTTTATAACGTGTATTTACTATAACGTATTATAGTAAATAGACAGAAAGGAGGATAAATTGAACCTAAGAAAAATAGAACATGAAATTGAAGAAATATTGTCTAAGGATACTCATTCATGGGTGCGTCTATACGAGCTAATAAGAGAAGTAGAATATAGTAAATTATGGCGTAATGAGTATAGTTCTTTTACACAGTGGATTAAACATTTAGCATATGTAACAGGAGTAACTGAATCTCTAATATGGAAAAGAAAAAAAGCAGGAGAAATATACTTTGACTACCAACAACGAGCAAGAAGTAGGGGATTTAGTGTTCCTAACATAGAGGACGTAGAAGTCAGTCCAGATAACTTTGAATTAGTAGAAAAAATTAGCCAAGGAAACAGCCAAATAAAAGATGAATTAATGCAACAAGTTTTAGTAAAAGATATTAAGCGATCTGATTTAGTAAACACTTGGTCAACTATTAAAACGATTCAAGCTAAAGAGGGTGGAGGAATCGTTAAAAAGAATAGATACTCTAAAATTGATAGTAGTGACGAACAAATATTTACTATATCTGATTTTTCGTTTGCATTGTCAGAAAGTTCGTGGTTACAAATTGCTAAGAATTCATATCACAAAGGAAAATCAGTTTATAGGCTAATTCCCAATTTTTCCTTTTATTCTTCGTTATTGATGAGATCTGTTACTTTAGATTTTTTATTGCTAGAAAACGTGTCTAGTAAATACACACAAGAATTAAATACACATAGCATCGAAATAGTTTTTTCGGATAACAAACTTAACAATATAATTTTAAATACTAAAACTAATTATAGCTGGGTCGTTGTTCCTGAAGATATCTCACTCATTGCACTTAAACAGCTTCCTAAAGAAATAGGGTTATTAAAAATTTCATCTAAAAGAATAATACAAGTTGTTAGGAATGCAGCACTTACTAACGAAACTAGTAAATTAGATATTTTACAAGCATTCATCGTTAAAACTATATAAATTAATATCTTATATGTAGAAAAAAAGTGTTTATTATACATCATCAATAATCTATCATGACGATGCAGCATATCTCAAAAATGGCATTGAGTTTATTTTTACCATATGAAAAAATGGGAATAGCAAGTGTCTTTATATTTTTGATTGTTATGTGGATTTCGTGCTAAAATACATTGAAAAACTTAGCATGAAAGTTGAAAAAGTTATTGAAAAAAAGGATTAATAATTAATAGGCGGTGAATTCAGTTGTTAGAAAACAAATTAGGTATTATTAACCAACTTGAGTTAAACAGAATTGAGGAACGTGTCAGTAAAGAAAAGGCAAAACAATTATATGACTCTGGAGATATTGACAGAGTAGAAATTGGAACATTCAAGGGGCTATCATATATTCATAATTATTTGTTTGAAGATATTTATGAATTTGCAGGTAAAGTAAGAAGTCAAAATATTTCTAAAGGAAATTTTCGCTTTGCACCAGTAATGTACTTAGAAGTTGCTTTAGAACATATAGATAAAATGCCACAAAGAAATTTAGATGAAATTGTAGCTAAATATGTTGAAATGAATATCGCTCACCCTTTTCGTGAAGGTAATGGTAGAGCGACAAGAATATGGTTAGACCTAATTCTGAAAAAAGAATTAAAGCAAGTTGTAGACTGGAACTTAATTAATAAGGAAGATTATTTGTCTGCAATGGAAAGAAATCCGGTCAACGATTTGGAAATCAAATACTTAATCTCAAATTCTTTAACTAATAGAATTAATGATAGAGAAATCTTCATGAAGGGCATTGATATTAGTTATTATTATGAAGGATATACCGAATACAACATTGAGGACTTATAAATATTAGTTTTGACTTCAACGTGGATTACTTATGACACTTTACAGCTAACTAAATAAAAGAGCGATTCTTTTTAGAATCGCTCTTTTATTCATGTCTAATCGACCACTGAGTAAACAAACCTAAAATACTTCACCAGATAAATAGACAGCTGTTTTCCGCCGACTGCCTAAGATTAAGATAGATTTGTAAAGTAGTGAATAATATGCTTCCTACAATAAAATTCTAGCATATTTAACTTTATTAAGCTAAAATTTTGCTAATACTGTATGCAACATTACTTAATATCAAAAATTGAATACATTATTTATTTTACTGATTTTTTTACAAATTATTAACAGTCAGTTTTCTCACAGTGATACATAGCACTGTAAGATTGTTTGAACTCCTATTGTTTTAAAAAGTCAACATTATTTGAAGTTAACTTCAACAGAAGGATGAAAATGTTTAAAAGATCTATTTGCTTTAATTAGCTTATTCAGTTTAAAGATTCTGAATTCATTAAGGTTATTACCGAGATTCGTTGTGTAGGAAAATCAGTCTTGTTAATGCTTTGTAAAGAATATTTATTAAAGGAAGAGGTGTCTTAAACCACAACATTTACATAAATCTTATATCCTTTATAAGATAGAACATTTAAATCAAACAAACAAAATACATGTTGTTTTTAACAACATTACATGTTATTATTATTCACATAAAGGAGGGATAGCAGTGGCTACGACAAAAAAGAAACCTATACATGTAAACGTTGATGAAAATTTAAAAGAAGAAGCAGAACAATTATTTGATGATTTAGGTTTAAACATGACAAGTGCAATTACTATTTTTTTAAAACAGTCTATTAATGAGCAAGCAATTCCTTTTATGATTAATAAGGGAAACAAAGAAACTCTACAAGCATTAAAAGACATTAAAGAGGGAAACGTTCATGGTGGATTTTCTTCCGTGGAGGATTTAATGGAGAATTTAAATGCTTGAAATATTTTACACGAACCAATTCAAAAAAGACTTTAAGAAAGCAAAGAAACAAGGAAAGAATTTAGAGAAGTTAAAAGAAGTAATAGTACTTTTACAAGAACAACAAACATTGCCACTAAAGTATAAAGACCATGCACTAACAGGAAATTATATAGGCACACGAGAATGTCATATTGAACCAGACTGGTTGTTGATTTATAAAATTGATGGTGATAAATTAATTCTAACTTTAGCTAGAATAGGCTCACATAGTGAATTATTCCGATGAAACAGAATTAAAATTAAATTACTAAAATAATTTCAAATACAACTTAATTTCTGAAGACTACATACTGATAAATACAGAATAGAAAATAAAAGAACGACTTAGTAAACATACCGCACAATACGTATAGTTTGCTATTAGGTGCAAATTCAAATCAAATAGGATATATTACTTTGGTTTATGCTTGGAGGACTAGATGTTTCTAGTTCTCTTTTTATTTCTTTAATCAAATTTAATGATAAACATTGCTAAACAAACGATCTAAAACAAAAAATATATGTAAATTACTTAAACAACCCGATTCCAAATATCGAAATTTTTCTAGAAACCTGCAAACAAATTTTACATTGGTATAAAAAAATAAAACGAACAACAATATATATAGAAAAATCATAACGTGATATATAGAGCAAAACACGAACAAAAACAACATGCAATTGTTGCGCTTAATCTTAACTTCCAACCTTTTTATTCTACTTTATCCTACTTTCAATAATTTATGTTATGTAAACTAGATTATTTTTATAATAATATATATTCTATTCTTCTACTTACGAAAAATAATCATATTGCTACAGAAAATTTATACATTAATTGTTATGTTAGTCACATTATAAATTTGTTTTCTACATACATAGTAAGACATGTGGTTAGCTATTGGTAATGGTTTCTTTGCGCAGTTCTTTTTCTGCAAGATCTAAACATATTGAAACTAACTCAGTTTTTATAAGAATATTACTTATATTAGGAAAAAAGCCGTACACTAAATTATCATCAAATACTATAATAAATGAATATTTTTTATCATTGAAACTCCTTTATATACATTCATAATTGCTAAAATTGTCAATATTTTAATAGTTATTCCCATATATTTTTATTTAAAATGTAATTTCTTTTTTTGACGCCAGCTATTCAAATAAGAAGCGGAAACACCATAATAATCCGCAATCTCATTTAGAGTAAATCCTAATTTACGTAATCGCATATACTCTTCTTGGTTCTGTTGCAAAGTTTAAAATAAAAATAATCTTTCCTAATAATTCTATAATTTATGCAGGAATTCCCAAAAGCACTTTAATTTCTATGCAGACTGAAAAGCCAAAAAGAGTTCCTTCTTTTCGGC
>SKEX01000211.1_pt1 | contig 62664 bp, 60 predicted proteins | sample 4841451 | NCBI WGS metagenome assembly SKEX01 (sample SAMN11008798, study PRJNA524170) | human gut metagenome | isolation source: fecal sample from pouch patient p38, | place: Israel: Tel-Aviv | reverse complement strand
AGGTCAAATCGAAAATGGTGTAAACGAAGGGGCAGTTCACTGGAATGTCAAAACTGCTTTTTCGTTTACCCCATCATCGATTCTAACCTAAAGAATTGTTGCTATCATTATACCTCATCAACTTAAAGAATACAATTTTTCTAAATCACTACAGTGAAAAAATTGTGAAATCATCCATCAAAAGTAGATGGAAAAATTTTATCAATATTTACAAAATTTAAAAATGGATGTATCCACAGCAAACGGCTCTTATAATTTATTTAATACATATTCTGCTCTTCTTTCTTCCACTTTTTATAATTATACATAGCCTGGATCAGCAGTATCATTGCAAAAGCAACTGCAACTAAAAATGTCCAAATAGTTGACCAGAATGTGATGTAAAAACAAAGAACAATGAAAATGGCTATTGGGATCATCCACAGTGTTCGAATAAGTTTTCTTCTATAACTTAATTTCCAATAACACAGCTCTATTCCTTTATCAATTTTTTCGTGCTTCTCCCATTTCTTCGACATTAATGCAGAAGTAATTATTGCTATAATCCCAGGAAACAAAATAAGTATTAATTCCAATGCAACCCCTCCTCGTACATTTTGCTTATTAGGCGTTTGCGAAATAGCATTTTTTCTCCATTAGAATCTCATATCAGCATTGACAAAATTATTCTGTTCTCTTTTTGTCAAAAATAAGATTGAAAACCTGTTTTGCAATTACCTATTTGTTTATTATACTTTTTTTGTGTAAAATTTTTGCATCAGATCACATAAAAATGCGTAAAATTTTCTTGTTTTGAATTGATTTATAGACATATGTTATTTTTACTTCGTAACATAAAATTTAATACATTTCTATAAAGACTCCTACCATTTTACTGGAATCTATAGATTAGTCCCGCACGATTTCCGAGCATTCAAAATTATCCGGAATTGGTGGTACGCACGAATAAGCACTTAATTCAACTGCCTTTATTTTAATTACTCCATCAGAGCATAGCCATTCACAATTTACTAATTTTTCTAATTCTGCAGGCGAAATAGCTGTGCAAAGTACAATTGTATCTCCTGCAATGGAATCCTTTTTCAGAAAGTTCTGCATCACTTCCAGATTTTTAGCGTATTCTTCTGGAAGTTCCTACAAAATCTTGCTACAATTTAAGAAATGATCTGAAACGAACAGGCAGGGAGGAACAGACAATGTTAGAAAATTCACTGGCGGAAAAACTGATTGAACAGGTTACCAAATATACCAGCTATAATGTTAACATCATGAATGAGCAGGGAGTAATCATTGCCAGCCGCAATCCCGAGAGAATCGGAAAGTTTCATGAAGTTGCATGGCAGATCGTACATGGAACAAGTGATATTATGGTGACGGAAAATGACAATGAATACCCAGGTGTGTTAAGTGGAATTAATATGGTAATCGATATTGAAGGAAAGCGGGAGGGAGTAGTTGGTGTAACGGGAAATCCGGAAGAAATTCGTCCCATTGCCTTAATCATCAAAATGGCAATTGAAACACTGATCAAATATGAGAATCAAAAGATGCAGGCATTTCGAAGACAAACGAGAAAAGACCGGTTTATGGAAATGCTGACACAAAAGCAATATCGCGCTCCACAGGATATTCAGAAACTGGCATCTGAATTGAATTACAGGGAGGATTTGGTTCGGATTCCGATTCTTTGTCACCTGCAGTCACCTCTACATCAGAATGCCTTTTTATCGTCCATAAAAAACAGTCCGGCACATCTGACACAAGACATCAGTTTCAAAATCGAAGATCGTTATATTCTAATCTTCAAAACATTGAAAGAGGAGCATCTGTTTTCTGATTATAAGTTTTTACTGGCAGACTATTTGAAAAGTACACTAAAATGGATGCGTGAAGAAGGGATTGTGTGCACGTTTTATATAGGAACATTTCAGACCAGTTTTTCGCAGTATTATTATGCGTACCAGCACTGTAAATGGTTGGAAAGACATGCGTCGGGAGAGCATCAGGCCTTTTATTTTTATGATTTTACCGGAGAATATCTGATGTCTTGTATTCCACGTCAGGAACTGCAGCAGATATTTAATGTGTTTGCAAAGGAACTGCCAGATGAATTTCAGAAAAATTATATTGAAATTGTAGGCAGCCTGATTGGAAATAATTTTAACATCCAGAATGCAGCAAAACAGTGTTTTATGCATAAGAATACATTTACTTACCGTTACAATAAAATCCGGGATATTTTGCGCGTAGATCACCAGCGTTCGATGTCAGATACATGGAGGCTGATCAGTTTGTATCTGTATCTGAATCCATAGAACGTGTGTTTTGTGTGCAGGATACAAAATATAAAAGAAGTTTTGGTCAGCTTCTTCTGAATTTTTAGAAAACCTTCTGCTACAATGAATACAATAAAATAAAAGCAAAAAACAAAGGGGGATTTATTATGACAGGATTACCACTCATCATCGCTTTTATTATTGCAATTGTAGTTATGATTGTAGCTATTTCCAAATTTAAGATTCATCCGTTCTTATCTATTATGGGTGTTTCTTTGATTCTGGGATTGGTTGCAGGGATTCCGCTAGTGGATCAGACGGCAACGGACGGAACCGTTACCAGTGGGTTAGCGACCGTGATTGGAGCTGGATTTTCCGGTACATTTACCAGCATCGGTATTGTGATCATTCTTGGAGCACTGATCGGAAGTATTCTGGAAGAAACAGGTGCAGCACTGAAGCTTGCAGATATGGTCATTCATCTGGTTGGAAAAAATCACCCGGAATTGGCTATGGAGCTGATGGGATGGGTTGTTTCCATTCCTGTATTTTGTGATTCTGGATTTGTTATCTTAAATCCAATCCGAAAAGCATTGGTAAACCGAACAGGTGTATCCTCTGTTGCAATGTCAGTTGCACTTTCTTGTGGCCTGTATGTCTCACATGTATTTATTCCGCCGACACCAGGACCGATTGCTGCGGCATCAACTCTTGGAATCGGGGACAATCTACTGATGGTGATGGGAATCGGTGCACTTTGTTCCGTACTTCCATTGATTGCTGGATATTTCTTTGCAAAATACATCGGTAAAAAAGTAAAAGCAGACGACGAAGCAAACTGCAATGATGTAAAAAAATCTTATGAAGAGTTGGTTGCCGAATATGGAAAACTTCCAAATGGATTTGTTGCACTTGCACCGATTTTAGTACCGATTCTGTTAATGGCTGCAAGTTCTATTGCATCTATGGCAGGCTGGTCCGGAGCTGCAAATGATATTCTGAAGTTTTTAGGAACGCCGATCATTGCACTTGCCGTTGGTACGATTTTTGGAGTAATCCAGCTTGTTGGAGCACAGCGGATTGACAAATTCTATAATTTGACAAACGAAACATTAAAAACAGTAGGTCCTATTCTGTTTGTAACGGCAGCAGGTGGTGTTCTTGGAAAAGTGATTGCTTCTACAAGTATGATTGAGTACATTACACAAAATGCGGAGTTGCTTGAGACGATTGGTATTTTCTTCCCGTTCATTCTGGCAGCAATCTTAAAGAGTGCACAGGGATCTTCGACTGTTGCATTGACTACAACCGCAGGAATTGTAGCACCAATCTTGCCTGTACTTGGACTGGATTCTCCAATTCGTGCAACACTTGCAGTGATGGCAATCGGCGCTGGTGCTATGACAGTTTCTCATGCAAACGATTCCTATTTCTGGGTTGTTACAAATTTTGGCGCAATGACTCCGGAAAAAGGATACAAAACACAGACCATGGCAACATTGGTACTTGGAATTGCCGGCATGATTGAAATCTTTGTACTTTCACTCTTCCTTCACTAAAAAGATACTCTATAAAAAGGGAGGCTGATTATTATGAAATTTTTATTTGCATCGGATTCTTTTAAAGGCACGTTATCTTCTGCACGCATTGCAGAGTTACTTACGACAGCTGCTAAAGAATCGTTTCCAGATTGTATCTGCACAAGTGTCGAAACTGCAGATGGTGGAGAAGGAACGACGGACGCTGTTCTGTGTGCAGTGAAAGGCGAAAGGATTCCTCTGACTGTATACGGGCCTCTCTGGAAACCTACGGACTGTTTCTATGGGAAATTGGATGAAAATCGGGCGATTATGGAAATGGCAGCCGCATCCGGTCTTCCACTACTTTCAGAAGCAGAAAGAAATCCGGCAAAAACAACAACATATGGAACCGGAGAAATGATCCGAGATGCTTTGGCTCATGGTTTTCGAGATATTTCCATTGCAATTGGCGGATCTGCCACAAACGATGGCGGCATGGGATGTATGTGTGCACTAGGCGTCCGTTTTTTGGATGAAAATGGAAGGGAATTAGAAGGTTGTGGAGAAAATCTAGGTAAGATTTCCAGAATCGATCTTTCTGAATTGGATCCAAGAGTTTCAAAAACAAAATTTACCGTTATGTGTGATGTCAACAATCCACTTTGCGGTGAAAATGGAGCAACTTATACATTTGGCCCTCAAAAAGGAGGAAGTCCAGAACTTTTAAATGAATTAGAAAGCGGAATGCTTCACTATCGGGAGCTTCTTTTGAAAGTGTTCCAGGTAGATGTCAATGAAATTCCAGGTGCTGGTGCAGCCGGTGGACTTGGTGCAGCCCTGGTCGTATTTTTGAATGCAACATTAAAATCCGGAATTGAGACGGTATTAGATCTGGTTGATTTTGACAGTCGTCTGCAGGGCGTTTCTCTTGTGGTTACCGGAGAGGGGCGGACAGACTGGCAGTCTGCTTTTGGAAAAGTTCTCCACGGAGTCGGAATGCGTAGCAAAAAATATGGGATTCCTGTTGTGGCGCTTGTAGGTTCCATGGGACAGGGGGCAGAAAAAATCTACGAGTCAGGAATCGACTCAATCCTGACTACAGTCAATGCCCCCATGGAACTGCATACAGCGCTGGAACAGGCGGAAGAATTGTATCTAAATGCAGCGAGACGTCTGTTTCGTATGCTGAAAGCAGGAAGTCAAATGCAGGAAACAAAGTAGAATCCCTAATAAGGACAGGAGTTTTCCGACATTGGCACCCGGTGCATGGTAGGAAATTTCAATCCGATGATTTCCTTTGTTTAAAGGGAATCCAAGAAATGCGGTATTGACTTTTTCACAGGAGATATTCCTGCCATCTACCAGAACTTCAAAATGAGTATCATAAGGAATGGTCGTGATAAAATAACCGTCTGATTTTGTCGTGACTGTTCCTTTGATTTTATCTCCGCTGGAAGTTTGTCGATTTATTTGAAATTCAGACTGATACAGTGTATTTTCCGCATTGAACGATGCCCAGGATCCCAGAAAGATTTTCAGATCAGAAAGCTGATAATCTCCCGTTCCAAGAGTCAGCGCAATGTCCTTCTGACCTTTTCTGAGCGGAACTGCATAAGTAAAAGTTTCATTGTGGTTATAATAAATGTGGGATCTGGCACTTAATTTGTTCCGTTCTTTTTCCAGGGTAATGGATACATCAGAAGACGGATTCTGATTTTTAATCCGAAACTGCAGAAATAAAATGTCCTCCCGGTGGTCTTGGTTCTTCTTGCCGGGAAATAATTCTGTCAAATGTAGTCGGACTGTTTCGGGCTGCTGTAGATCAGCCGTTATGGCATCCTTCGTTTGGATAAGAACGTTGCCTTCTTTTCTTAGCTTTGGGAATTTCAGAGTCCCCGGTGTGATTTTCAGACTGTCGGAAGTCGGTTTCTCCTGCTTTCCGCCCTCTTCTATCACTGCGTAATCCAACAAGGTTGTCTGATTGTATGGAAAGCCTAATGTTTCATAGGTTTTTTGATTCAATAATCGATTCGTTGCATATGCGATCGGCGATACACGATCGTTTTGAAGTATCTTTGTGTTTCCCACGCTCCCCATTTTTTCATATCCGGGAATTTCTTCTTGACTGATCAGATATTCAACTCCCATAAACCGTTGATAAACTGGGTTTCTGGAAGCTGGCTGCATCAGAAAATTCCGGTAAGGTTCTTCCAGTTCAAAAGTTTCTGTACGAAATTTCTGATACGCTTCATTGTATACAGAAGAATATATAGAACTGCTGTGCTGTCCGATAGTTTGAATGCGGTTCAGATTTGCAAATCCCTCCTGATTTGTTCCAAGTTGTTCCATTCGGCAGAAAGTATCGTTCGAGTCTACAAATTCGATTGCTTTTTTTGTATCATGAGTAGTTATCTTTTGATAAAAATCTACATCCAGCATATATCCCGCTTGTGTCTGAAAGAAATAATCATAGATGCTGAGAAACAGAAGCGCCGGAATGAAAAGGCATAAAATTCCCGTATACCGTAAGAATCTTTTGCACCTCCGGGTATGCAATCGGTGGATTTTGTAAAAAAGCAGATAACAGAACATCATAAAAATGGCATCAAGGAATAAAAGAACTCGACTGAATTTTGGCATGGAACTTGTATCTCCGATCAGTATCAGAACAGCCGTCAGAAGATACGGTAGAATTCCATGTCGGAATGGTCGGAATTCTTTTTGCTGTTTTTGGATATAATACGCAATCAGGTAACAGAAAAGCGGCAAAAATGGAATCAAAACCTTATCCCGGATGTATAATCCACCATTGAGGAGATACGAAAATAAAGGTATCGTCAAAATGAAAATCAACCCCCATGCAAGAATCCGCTCTCCTTTTCGTTTCCATGTAATTCCGGCAAGCAAAGCTGTCACAGCCAGTGTGGTCAGACCAATGCCATACGGGTGATACAAAACCGCAGAAAGTTTGATAGAAGGAATCAAAAGAGACAAAAGCGTTGTATCTCTGTTTTCGCCTCTCCCTCCTGTCAAAGCCATTGCAGTCGGTATCAAAAAGAAGGCACTCAGCAGAATTGCAAGCAGTATGGGGTACAAAAAACGCCAAAGGCGGAGGTCTTCTTCTGATAAATCCCGCAGCAGAAAGTATCGATGCATCCCATATAAAATCAGAACCAGAATTCCTCCGACACTGAAATAAAAGCTGGTCAGGATCATGAAAAATACACTCAGTATATAGAGAAACGAACTCCCCTTTTCGAGAAAAGAATCTACGCCCCAGAGTCCCATACATAAAAATGGCATATAGTTTACAAACATAATCTGGTTATAAGACTGAAAAATCATAGGTGCTGCCAGCAGAAACAGACAGGCCGTCAGAAAACAGATGATGGGGGAAAATCCTCTTTTTTTCAGCCAGCAGTAAAACAAAATTATGGATGCGGTAAGACAGACAAAGGATGCAGCAATCAGATAATCACTCATTTTTACAAAGGGCAACAGGTACGAAAGCCAGAAAACAGGACTGTACAATCCGTAATAAGCAAAATGATAGATGTTTTGTCCGCCTCCTATATCAAGGGCAAATTCCGGGAAGAAATCTCCCGTATCGTAAAATTGCTGCCGGAAATAGTCCGGAAATACGCTGTGCTGGCTGATCCAATCTACTTTAGAACCAAACACCCCATATTTTCCACAAAATAACCAACAAAAAAGCAGAGTCAAAAAAATGAAAAGAATGGAAACCCGTAATTGTGTATATCTGTTCTTCATATGTTCTCCTTTTCACTGGAATCTTTTAAAATAAAGATCGGCCGATGCTTTGTCTCCAGGTATGTTTTGGACAGATATTGCCCAACAATTCCCGTACACAAAAGCTGCACTCCGCTTACCATAAATATGATACAGGTAAGCGAAGGCCAGCCAGACACAGGATCGCCCCAGATCAATGTCCTTATGATAATCACCACGATCATGACAAATGAAATCAGACAAAATAAAAGTCCAAGTACAGATGCCAGTGATAGCGGAGCTACCGAAAATCCAGTGATTCCTTCCATTGAATAGACAAACAGTTTTTTCAAAGACCATTTTGTTTCGCCTGCAGAACGTTCAATATTTTCGTATTCCAACCATTTTGTGCGAAATCCTACCCATTCAAAAATACCTTTCGAAAATCGGTTGTATTCACTCATTTCCAAAACTGCATCTACCATGTTCCGCTTCATAAGACGAAAATCCCTGGCACCACGCATAATTTCTGTTTTTGAAATCCGGTTGATGATTTTATAGAAACTGTCAGATAAAAAAGAACGTATTTGGGGTTCTCCGGTGCGGTCTGATCGTCTGGTTGCAACACTGTCATACTCCTCTTCTATCAGGATTTTGTACATTTCTGGCAAAAGTGACGGTGGATCCTGCAGATCTACATCCATAACTGCAACATAATCGCCGCTTGCCTTGGAAAGCCCCGCATAAATAGCCGCTTCTTTTCCAAAATTACGGGAAAAAGAAAGATATTTACAGCGCGGATCTTTTTGATGCAGTTGTTTCATTTCAAGCAAGGTATGATCGCTGGATCCATCATCAATAAATAGAAGCTCAAAATCAACGGGATTCATCTGTTTCATGACAGGCAGCATTGCCTGATAATATACAGGGAGCGTCTCTTCTTCGTTAAAACAGGGAATGATTATGGTAATTCTATGTGCTTTCATGATTTTATCCACCTCCTGAAAACTATTATGCCGCTCCTTTCTTAAAAAAATCCCAAAGCAAATCTTAAACTTTATTAATTATTATGAATGATTGAAATGAAAAAACCGGCAGATTATCTCTGCCGGCAGTGTCTGCTAATCCACTCTTAAATTATGAACGAATAAAATTTGTTTTGATCTTCTCCTCTGCTGCCGGTTTTGGAACTCCGGCATTTTTTCCGGCTTCCAGACAGTGCAGGATCCATGCCATATTTTTCCCGAGAACATGCATGATCTGAAGACCTTCCTTGTCCTGCATCACTTCATCCGGTGTGTTGCCATGAACCATATTCCAATAGTTCGAAGAAACAACCGGCATCTGGTGAAATGAAAAATATTTTAAGAGAACATCCAGTGTTGCTGTCGTACCTGCACGTCTTGCAGATGCAATTGCAGCCGCAGGCTTCAGAAGCATATCCTTTCCGGCAATGGAACAAAACTTATCCATAAATTCTACGATCTGTCCAGATGGAGATGCCCAGTATACAGGAGAACCAACGATCAGAGCATCTGCTTCCTTCATTTTTTCAGCAGCGGCCTTTACATTTTCAAGCGCCGGATCTCCTGCCTGAAAGATTTCACTTTCAATCCCATTCTCTTTTAATGCCTCCGCAATCTGGCCAAGTGCAGTATACGTACATCCATCTTTTCTGGGACTTCCGTTTAACATCAAAACTTTCATTTACAATTCCTTCTTTCTTTTTTCTTCTAGTAAATATTATAGCGCAGAAGGAACATTTATGTAACTACGAAAAACAGTTTTGAAAAAGAATCCTATTCTTCTTCATGGTTTGCAGCATACTTTTTGCCAGCCATGATCAAACCTGCAAAATACAAAGCAGTCAGAATACCTGCGATTATATATGCGACTGTCATCGGAAGACCAAACCCGATTTTCTGACTCAAAATGAAAGAAGATATAATGAACATATAAAAACTTCCCGGAATCAGTGCAATCAGGTAAATCCCTTTTTTTGCACCTTTTTTTGCCATCAGATAAATGGTGATTGCAGCAAACGCAAATACGCCGATAGTCTGATTGCTCCATGCAAAGTATCTCCAAAGGATATTAAATCCTTCTGCATTCATTTTTGCAAAAACAAGAATCAAAATAACTGGAATAAAAATTCCCAATGTCACAAGTACACGATTTTTTCTTGTTTTCTGATCAATGTGCAAGTAATCTGCCACCATCAGACGGCAGGAACGAAGGGCGGTATCTCCGGATGTAATTGGAAGAACAATCACACCGAGGATTGCCATGATTCCTCCCACAGGACCAAGCAGGCCTTTTGCAACTTCGCCAACTGCTGCAGTAGCTCCTGCAGTAGAACCGCTGTTGTAAAGTCCCATAGCTGCAGCTGCCCAGATCATTGCGATCAGGCCTTCCAGGATCATCATTCCATAAAAGACTGTGCGTCCTTCTTTTTCATGTTCAACAGAACGTCCAATTAAAGTACACTGTGTAGAGTGAAATCCGGATGTAATTCCACAGGCTACTGTTACGAAAAAGACAGGGATGAATTTTGTTCCCACTCCTGAATTTCCTTGTGCATCAAAAATTGGATATACATCAAAAATTCCTTTGAGACCGTGGCTAAAATCAATATTGTCAAGCTGATACCCCTGAATAAAGATTCCTGCAAATACTCCGATTGCTGATAAAAGCAAAATCGCACCGAAAATCGGATAAATCTTTCCGATGATCTTATCAATCGGGAACAACGTGGCCACCAGATAGTAAAGCAAGATCACTCCGTAAATTACCCATGTCCATACATTGACATCCTGAAATCCGCAAATTTGCCCTGCAAACAGATCTCCGGGAGTATAGGTGAACACTGCACCCACAAGAAGCATCAGGAAACAAAGAAAAATATTGTACACTTGATAGGTTTTATTTCCCAAAAATTTCCGGATGATTCCCGGCATTTGGGCTCCATTCTGACGAAGGGACATCATTCCGCTTAAATAATCATGTGTGGCACCGCTGATCACACATCCGATTGGAATGGTGATAAAAGCAATCGGTCCAAATAAAATACCTTGAATAGGTCCAAAAATAGGTCCGGTACCTGCGATATTTAACAGGTTGATCAATGCATTCTTCCATTTATTCATAGGAACATAATCAATACCGTCTTTCATTCGTACTGCTGGAGTTTCACGATCATCAGGTTTAAAGACATGCTCTACAAATTTCCCGTACAGATAACCTCCGAGTAAAAGTATTACAAGCCCTGTTATAAAAGTTGCCATAAAATTTTCATCTCCCATTTCTTTATAATAGAGTGCACTCTGTTTTATAGATATTTTATACTTTTTTAATAAATTGTCAATAGGTTTTGCACTGTTTTCTTTATTTTTTTAAAGAACTGGCAAATTAACGCTTTAGCTTAATAAACTTTTAAAAGTAAAAAAGACAGGATTGCCATCTCTTTCAACGGCTGTCCTGTCTGGTTCTGTTTACATCAGTTTTCTGAATAAGTTTTTCAGATCTTCTACACTGGCATCTTTTGGATTGCCTGGTGCACATGCATCTGCGTGCGCAGATTCGGCAAGGAACGGAAGATCTTCTTCTTTGAGTGCTTCCAGTTTTGTTGGGATTCCTACATCTACAGAAAGTTTCTGTACTGCATCCACAGCAGCTTTTCTGTACTCGTCAGCAGACATCTCATCTACACCTTTCACGCCCATAGCACGTGCGATTTCGCGATATTTTTCTCCGGAGCAATCTGCATTGTATTCCATAACAATTGGAAGCATCATCGCACATGCAACACCATGAGGCGTATCATAAACAGCTCCTAATGTATGTGCCATGGAATGCGCAATTCCAAGGCCGACATTGGAAAATCCCATCCCTGCGATATACTGTCCGAGAGCCATTCCTTCCCGTCCTTCTTTTTCATTTGCTACTGCACTTCTCAAAGATCTGGAAATGATCTCGATCGCTTTTAAGTGGAACATATCTGTCATCTCCCATGCTCCTTTGGTTGTATAACCTTCGATGGCATGTGTCAGTGCATCCATACCGGTAGAGGCAGTCAGTCCCTTTGGCATAGAGGACATCATATCCGGATCAACGATCGCAATGATCGGCATATCATGCGGATCCACACAGACCAATTTTCTTTTTCTTTCCACATCTGTGATCACATAGTTGATGGTAACTTCTGCAGCTGTTCCTGCAGTTGTCGGAACGGCAATGATTGGAATACAGGGTTTTGTTGTAGGCGCCACACCCTCCAGACTTCTTACGTCTTCAAATTCCGGATTTGCAATGATAATACCGATTGCCTTTGCGGTATCCATAGAAGAACCGCCGCCAATTGCAACAATGTAATCTGCTTTGGCAGCTTTGAATGCGGCAACACCATTCTGTACATTTTCGATGGTCGGGTTTGCTTTGATGTCAGAATAAATTTCATAAGCAAGCCCAGCTTTGTCAAGAACGTCTGTCACCTTTCCTGTGACTCCGAATTTGATCAGATCCGGATCCGAGCAGACGAATGCTTTTTTGAAAGCTCTTGCCTTTGCTTCTGCTGCAATTTCCTGGATTGCTCCTGCCCCATGATAAGATGTTTCGTTCAGCATAATTCTATTTGCCATTTGTATCACTCTCCTTTGTTTTGATTTTAATAATTTTTCACAAAAATAGAAAGTGACAAACTGTCAAATTCGTCACTTTACAATAGATTTAATGCCTTAAATACTTCCATTAGTTCCAGAGGCATAGCATCAACCAGAGAGCGTGCAATTTCTTCTGGAGTTCCTTTCAGCTTTCCAAGAACCCACTGTACAGTCATATAGATGGAACCCTGACAATACATTTCCAGTAGGAAACGCAAATGCTCTGAAATTTTCTCTCCGGTCTTCTGTTCAATCTGGTCTGTATAAAATTGAAGGATCAGATGAAAGTCGTGATCCCGCAGGCAGTTCTGATCATCATTCTTAAAGGCAGTACGAAAAAACAGATTCTCCTGCTGGATATAATAAAATTTATTGACAAGTCCTTCGTAGATTGTTTCGCTCTCTCCCATGTACTCGAAAGATTTCAAAAGAATCTTATCAAAATACCAGTTGATCAAATCGTATTTGTCCTGAAAGTTTCGGTAAAAGGTCTGCCTTGTTGTACCGCATACTTCAACAGCAAGATGCAATGGAGTCTCGTAATGGGAAATCGTCACCAATGGCTCAATACCATACTTTTTGCACTCATTCAGTACATCATCATAGAAGTGAAGTCCTTTTTCATTTGGCTCTTTGTCATTTCCATTTGGGAAAATTCTGGACCATGCAATAGAAAATCGAAACACCTTAAATCCCATCTCTGCAAGCATGGCAATATCTTCTTTGTAACGATGGTAAAAATCGACTGCCACAAGCTTCATGTTGTCCGCTGTAGGTTCTTCTGTAGGTGCCCCCTTGATTCCCTTTGGCATGATATCCTGAATGGACAGCCCTTTTCCATCCTCCAAATACACTCCTTCACACTGGTTGGCTGCCACTGCGCCGCCCCATAAAAAATCCTTTGGAAATATTACTCGATTCATCTCTTTTTTATCCTTTCTCTATTTTTTGACTGTTAAAATTGCATCTCCTGCTTTTACCGGACCGAATTCTTTTTGTACCACGATTTCTGAAAAATCATCTGCGTTTGTAATAAGAACCGGTGTAATGACATCATGTGTTTTCTGGATTTCCTGCAGATCAAATGTAATCAGCGGATCACCTTTTTTCACCAGATCCCCCTGAGAAATATGCACCTCAAAATGAGTTCCGCCCAAATTTACCGTTTCCAGTTCTACATGGATCAAAAGCTCCATTCCCTGATCGTCTGTCAGTCCAATTGCATGTTTTGTATCAAAAAGAGCGGACACTACTCCGTCAAAAGGCGCATAGACGATTCCTTCTTTTGGAAGAATTGCAATTCCTTTTCCAAGTATCTCTTCTGAAAATGTGGGATCATTGACGTCTTTTAGAGATTTGAGTTCTCCTGTCAGCGGACTGAAAACAGTTTGTCCCAAAATAGAATGCTCTGCGTTTTCCTTTTGCTTTGGTTCGCACCCAAACAGCAGGATACTTCCGATTGTTCCTGTAATCGTCACTGCTGCTCCTGTGGCACAGGCTGGAAATGAACCCGGATTTTCCACAGATATGGAATTTACCACGGAGATCAGTCCTGGAAGTCCTGCATACACATACTGTGTTGCTCCCAGTATCGCAGCGATTGCACTTCCGATTTCAGCCCAGATACAGCCATAAATAAACGGTTTCTTTCTCGGCAGTGTGATCCCATAGATTGCCGGTTCTGTAATTCCGAAAATTCCTGTGATTCCGGCGGACAGTGCATCTGTTCTCAGCTGCTTGTCTTTTGCTTTTAAAAATACTCCAAATGCAGCTGCCATCTGTGAAATTACAGCAATCTGAATAAAAATCTGCAGTGTGTCCTGTCCGTTCTGCGCAAAATTGGCAATTACAATCGGAACCATCCCCCAGTGAATGCCAAAGATTACGATCACCTGCCACACCCCGCCGACAACTGCACCTGCGATCGGAGGCGCCATCTGATACAGAAGATTGTATCCGGCGGCAACTCCATTGGACAGCCACTGGATCAATGGACCGATCACAACGATGGTCAGTGGAACCAGCGCTGCCAGGCAGATAAGCGGAGTAAATAAGGTTTTCTGCGGTTACCGTATGATCTCCGATTTCCAAAAGTTTTGTAGAAGTATGAATCTGAACTCCGTTTTGGAAAAACCGCTCTTTCATGTATTTTGTTGGAGCTGCTTCTCCATCTTTCATAATCTGCGGAAGCATTTCTATAATGGTTACCTGTTCACATTGCTGACCGAGCATATCGGCAGTTTCAGCTCCTACGAGACCGCCGCCGATGACTACAACACGATTGCCCGGCTCTGTTTTTCCAAGGAGTACATCATGAGCAGCTACGACAAAATGCTGATCTGCACCTTGAATCGGCGGAATAAACGGTCTGCTTCCGGTTGCGATGATGACCGTATCCGGTTCATAGAGTTTGATCAGTTCTGCATCGGCGGCTGTATTCAGAAGGATCTGTACATGCATTTTCTCCAGCATACTCTTCTGCCAGCACAAAAACGAAGTAAACTCGCTTTTTCCGATCGGAACCGATGCGGGAATCCACTGTCCGCCCAATCGGTCATTTTTTTCGATCAAAGTGACTTTATGTCCCTTTAACGCTGCCGAGATCGCAGCCTCACATCCTGCAATACCACCGCCTATAACGAGGACCTGTTTTGCCTTTTCGGCAGGAGTCAAATCATATTCATCTTCCATTCCGGTAAGCGGATTTACCAGGCAGCGGATACCGTTTCCTTTTCCGTTCTCTCCGATACAGCCCTGCAGACAGCCGATACAACAGATCACTTCATCTCCCCGTCCTTTCAGAACCTTGTTTGGCAGTTCTGGATCCGCCAGGGAGGCTCTTGCCATGGTCACAAGATCTGCCTTTTTGGACTGGAGAACACTTTCCGCAATCTCTACATCATTGATTCGTCCTACAGCGATAACAGGAATCTGAACTGCTTTTTTCATTTCTGCGGCATGTTCCACATAACCCGCCCGCGGAAATACGGAGGGCGGAATGATCGTGTGCGTGGATGCGTATACGCCCTGGGAACAGTGAATACAGTCTGCGCCCGCTTCTTCCATCAACCTTGCGATGACCTTTGACTCTTCGATATCCAGCCCGCCCGGCACATATTCTACAGAAGAGATCCGATACAACACCGGATAGTCTTTTCCGCATTTTTCTTTGATGTTCCGAATAATCTCCATGCCAAATCTTGCACGATTGCGGATCGTTCCGCCATATTCGTCACTTCGTTTGTTAGAAAGCGGGGATGCGAAAGCGCCTGCCAGATATCCGTGCGCTCCATGCACTTCTACTGCATCAAATCCGGCTGCTTTGGCTCTTTTTGCACAGTCACCGAATTGCTCTACCAGAGTATGGATTTCCGGGATCGTCAGTTCTCTGGGTGTTTCCGGCATACTTGGCTCCCGGACTGCAGAAGGGGCTACGGGCTGCACTCCGGTCACGGCACTGCTTGTCTCTCTTCCGGCATGATAAATCTGAGCTGCGATTTTTCCGCCTGCGGCGTGAACGCGTTCGGTCAGCTTCCGATGGCTTTCAATCTGCCCATCCGCCTTTTGCTTTGTGTTCGTGATAAGCAATAAATTTTTCGGTTGCCTTTCCGTCCGGTGTACAATAATTGGTCACCATGGCTGATACGACCATCCTGTTTTTCAGTTCCAGACCATTGATCTTCATAGGTTCAAAAACTTTCATGTTTGTCATCCTTTCTATTTCCTTGAATCTTTCTGATTTATACTATAAAAGTTCCTTCTGAATAGTTCCCCCTCATATGAGGGAAAAGAACGATTTTTTCTTCTTTTTTCTTGACTCACAGGACCGATGGAAATTAGAATAAAATAAACAGATCTTAAGAACCGCTGAAAGGATGAAAAAAATGGCTGATATTGAACCGCATATCATTCCGAGTATTTATCTGGCAAATTATCTGAATGATTTTGAGGATGTAATCTTAAATTATGAGGTGCAGAAGACGCAGATCAGAAAAGGCAGTTATCTGACACAATATGGAGTGATCAATAACACTGCTTACTATATCAAAAACGGAATTGTCCATCTTTCACTTGGGCATGAACAGGGGAAGAAGTCTCTGAATATGTTTGGCCCCGGGACTATTTTCCCGGTAGGCGTCGAGATTCATGAATTTCGTGTGGAATATGAAATGATCATACAGGCACTGACAGACTGTGAGGTATACAAGATGTCGTATCCCACTTTGAAAAAGATAGCAACAGAAAACGGAACCTTTGCCGGGGAGCTGCTTCGTGAGAATTGTGATTTTATCGGATATATGTTCTTTGACAGTATCAATCAGACATTTGAACCATGTCTGGCCAGAATTTGCGATATCTTATACCTCTATCTTACAAAAGTCCACCCGCTCTCTGCGAAAATCCCGCTGTCGCAGTCAGAACTTGCCAGCATTGCGGGAGCGTCCACTGCCCAGATGGAGCGCTCGATTCGGATCCTGAAAAAAGAAGGGATCTTAGATACCTCCCGAAAACAAATAGAGATACTTGATGAAGAAAAATTACTGGCGCACTGTACGCTTGGAATGAGAAGCAACATTGTCTGATTTTCTAATAAAATAGCTATGATTCAAACAATTTGAATCATAGCTATTTTGAAAAAGATTTGTCAAAAGCGAATGGGATATAATTTTACACGTATTCTCATCTATTCATAATATTTTCCAGTTCCAAGAATGGAACCAAACAACCCGAATACCCAAATCAAAGTAACCGCTTTTTGAGACGATTCCCACAAGCCTGCCGTAACCAGGAGAAAGCTGACAACGGGAAATAGGATCATGGATCCCAGCATCCAGTATCGGCAGCATTTTACAATATACGGCCAGTTACTATTGTGAATCCGAATAAACGGAATATTCATTCGGAAGACCCCGTCGGACACATAATGAAGTTCATTTTCATCATAATAAGTCGGAAGCTGTTCTTTTGCAAATAAGCAGAACCATGCGCCAAATAAGGCAAATAAAGCTTCTAAAACAAAGATGTCCTTCTGGATCAGATTTACATCCTGCCATATTAAAATTCCGAGTTCTAATATGCTGAATCCCAGGACAAACAAATACCACATTTTGTGAAAACTGGAATGTACGTGTTTTTGATTGTCTGACAAATGAATGGTTTTTCCCAGCAGTTCATCCATCTCCTGTGGCTTAAGTGCGGTCTGAATCCGCTCACCTTTTAGCAGCTCTGCGACTGTTACTCCCAGGATATCTGCCAGGGGTTCCAATAAGGCGATATCCGGGAGACTCAGTCCACGTTCCCATTTTGATATCGCCTTATCAGAAAGAAACAGTTTTTCTGCCAGTTCCTTCTGTGTGTAACCTTTTTCTTTCCTCAGCGCTGCTACGAATCCCCCAAACTTTTGATTGTCAATTTCATACATGAAAAACATCACTCCTTATTGTTTTGATGCTTTCAGTATAAAGAATGCCTGAATTTTTGACAATCGACTGTCGGTAGAATCGCATATTTCTGCTGTTTAAAACATACTGTCCCTTAAAATATCATGATCTCTCAGCAGTTTTTCAATCACAGTTCCTTTTACGATCCGTATCAATGGCTTTTTCAATGCATTGAGCGGTCCCGGCAGTTCAATCTCCAGCGGAGATCTTCCGTCCATCAATTTAACGGAGCTGTCTAAAAGTTCTCGTACATCATACACACTGCCCCACACTTCCGGAACCCCGCGGTCTACACCGAGCAGTCCATAGACAGCTTCCATTGCTGTGCGGACAGAATATTCTGTCGTAAATACGGTATCTCTCGGCGTATCTGCAAACTGTCCGAGAAATGCGAAATTGATGCAGCCATCCGGAATGACATCCGGCCGGTCTCCTTTTGTTCTCGGCATAAAGAATGCTGTAATATAAGGCATCATCGTCGGTACACAAAGTGCACTGTTTTTTGCGAGTTCCGGAATCTCATCTGTCGGCACACCGATGTGATACAGCCATTCTGCCGTAATCTCCTCTCCGGTACAGTCTTTCATCGGTTTTTTGATATAATCTCCAGGAACATCCGTGAAAAGTCCGTAAACCCAGACGCATACTTTTTCCGGATCCTGCTGTTTGAACTGTCCCTGACGGTTGATCGTCCAGCTCATCAGCCACTTGGAGTCTTTACAGCTTACAATTCCTCCGGTCACAACGTTTCCACTGCGTGGATCCCGTTTGCAGATGTTTGTAATATAAGGAATAATCTTATCATCCAGCGTTGTGATCGTAGCAGATTCCCAGTTAGTCTTTGAAATATCAGAGCAGAACTTCTCCGGATGTCCAAAGGCCGGATCCTGTCTGGCAATATTTTTCCAGAGTGACCAACAGCCGCTTGTACGGACTTCTGCATCTCCGTTCGGTGCGTGATGATGATCTCCGTAGACAGTGCCTTCTGTACAGCTTCCGTTTGTCACAAATACCAGATCTTTCTCAGTCAGAAGGATTCCTTTCTCCACACCATTGACTTTGCATTCAATGGCCAAAGCTACCTTCTTTCCGTCTTTTCTTTCAAATACGACGTTCGTCACTTCGGTATGAAACTGAAAATCAACATCCGCTGCTTCCAGATATTTCTGCATAGGAAGAATCAGAGATTCATATTGATTGTATCTTGTGAATTTCAAAGCGCTGAAATCCGGCAGTCCTGCAATATGATGAATGAATCTCTGGAAATACAGCTTCATCTCCAGTGCACTGTGCCAGTTTTCAAAAGCAAACATCGTTCTCCAGTAAAGCCAGAATGTAGAGTCAAAGACTTCTTCATCAAAAACATCCTCGATCGTCTTGTCATACAGATCTTCATCCGGAGTCAGGAACAGCTTCATGATCTCCATGCAGCCCTTCTGGCTTAAATTAAATTTGCCGTCTGTATGGGCATCTTCTCCGCGATTGACAGTTGCCCGGCAAAGAGAGTAATTCGGATCGTGCTTGTTCAGCCAGTAAAACTCATCCAGAACGGATGCATTCGGCACTTCCAGCGACGGAATACTGCGGAACAGATCCCACAGACATTCGAAATGATTTTCCATCTCACGTCCTCCGCGCATCACATAACCTCTGGTCGGATCAAAGATACCGTCACATGCGCCTCCTGCAATATCCATTGCTTCCAGGATATGGATATGATCTCCCGGCATTTGTCCGTCTCTTACCAGGAAGCAGGCAGCTGCAAGAGAGGCGAGCCCGCTTCCTACGATATAAGCACTCTTCTCTTCCACCCCCTCCGGTTTTTCCGGTCTGGCAAATGCTTCATAATTTCCATTTGAATAATAGATTCCTTTTTTATTTTTCACCTGTTTTCCGCGTTCTGTGTTCCGGTAATCCTGATACCGGGCATCCATCTGTGCCTTCTTTTGCTTTTTCTGAGATTTTTTCTTCATATATGTGGCAGCTCCTGCACCTGCAGCGATCGCAGCAATTCCAATCCCAACGTGTTTTTTTGCCATAGTAATGACCACCTTTCCAGAAATGTCGTCCGATTCAGATCGGATATCTTTGTTTCTGCCCATATACTATGATTTTTATTCATGAAATTCAATTTACAAATCAGGACGTTTGATAAAATTTTTATCACGGATCGGTTTTTGATAAAAAATTCTGGACGGAATTCGTAATACTGCCATGCAGCGTCAGCGCCATATTGTCTACAATTTCACTGTAGTCCTCCTTCATGCCCTGTTTGATCCAGTCCAGCATGATTCCTACAAAACTATATTTGTAAAAATTTGCGATAAATTCTTTCTGTTCCTCCCGAATCTGCATTCCGGCTGTTTTTTCTTCCACAACTGCTTTCAGCAGATCATAGGTCTTTTTCCCCTGCAGCGCTCTTTTTGTATCCTCCAGACAGGACCACTCAACCAGATCGTAAATATCTTTAAAGTGATAATAAAAAGCCATCCTGCTGATTCCGCAATCCGATGTAATATCAGAAATCGTAATCTTGTCCAGAGGTTTCTGAAGCATTACTTTCTTTAAAGATGCTTCCAGGTTCTGTTTCGTTGTGTTGGACATGAAATCCCTCCTTATCATGCGTTCCTTCCAATAGCATACAGGATAAACATGAACTTTACGTGAATTTTTTTCAATTATTTTCCCGAAAACTCTGTACAGTCAGATTCCGGTATGCTATACTCTACCTCGCATTTATCAAATCAGAGGTGGATTTTGCCCTCTGGACTGGTTCGTGAACTTCCCAGTATAAAAAACCAAGTATCTCGTAAGGTGGTCTTTGGCCACGGAATAAAAAGTAAAGGAGATTGGAGAATGAATGCAAAAAAAGTCATCATTGACTGCGATCCCGGGATCGATGACGCACTCGCCCTGATGCTGGCGCTGCGATCACCGGAACTTGAGATTTTAGGGATCACAGTTGTCTCTGGAAATGTACCGGCAAAAAAAGGCGCGGCAAATGCGCAAAAAGTTCTGCACTGGATGAACCAACCGGACATTCCTGTTTATCTTGGAGAAGAACTGCCGCTTGTCCGTCCTTATGTGGATGCTATGGATACCCACGGAGAAGACGGTCTCGGCGAATCTCATTACCCCGAAATCACAAATGGAACAATCAATACGGATGGTGTGGGCTTTCTTGCCCGTACACTGCATGAAGCTGCCCAAAAGGAGGAGCCGGTTTCGATCATTGCGCTGGGACCTCTGACAAACCTGGCCAGACTGGTTCAAAATGATCCTGAAAGTCTTGCCGGTCTTGGAGAACTGATCAGTATGGGTGGCAGCTGCCAGAGCCATGGAAACTGCTCTCCGGTGGCAGAGTACAACTACTGGTGTGATCCGCATGCCGCAGAAATTGTATATCGTGCATTTGAAGAACTGCCTGTTTTACAGGACAAACAGATTCACATGGTGGGACTGGATGTGACAAGAAAAATCGTCCTGACTCCTGACATTTTAGAATACATGTGTTGTGTGAATCCGCAGATGGGGGAACGTATCCGAAATATTACCCGGTTCTATTTTGATTTTCACTGGAAACAGGAAGGAATCATCGGCTGTGTCATCAATGATCCGCTTGCAGTCGCTTACTTTATCGACCGTACTCTCTGCAGCGGAATGGAAGCCTGTACGAGAATTGCAACGGAAGGTCTGTGCATCGGACAGAGCGTTGTAGACAGATTTGACTTCTGGAAAGGACACAAAAACAGCTATATTCTGACCAGGACATCTCCATTGTCATTTATGCAGATGTTTTTTGACAGAGTTCTTGGGGTACCAGAGAAAACAAGCCTGCCCATGCTGGAACAGATCATGAAAGGAGACGTATTATGAGAAAATTTTCAACCAATAAACTTTGTATCCTCGCCCTTTGTTCGGTGATCAACCTGATCGGAGGTCAGATCGCACTGCTGCTTCGCTTTCCGATTTATCTGGATTCTTTTGGAACGGTGTTTGCGGCCGCTGTGATGGGGCCTTTTTATGGAATGATTCCCGGAATCGTCAGTAATCTGATCGGAGGCGTGACAACCGATATTTACGCGCTTTATTACCTTCCGGTCCAGATGATCACCGGATGTATGGCCGGTTTTGTTTTCCGGAAAATGCCGCCTCATGACGGAAAAGATCTGGGAAAAATCCTGTTTGGAGCCGGAATGATCAGTATTCCGGGAACGCTGGTCAGCTCTTCGATTACTGCGATCGTATTCGGTGGAATCACCTCGTCCGGATCGACACTTCTGGTGCAGCTGTTCCATCATCTTGGTCTGGGGCTGACTGCAAGTGTATGCATGGTTCAGGGATTGACCGACTATGCAGACAGAGCCATCGTTCTGGCACTGACAGCCGTACTTCTGGCACTGCTTCCTTCTTCCGTTAAAGCAGCAGTAAATAAGTAAGGAGAATATACATGGAAAGATACAATAAGATCACAAATAAAAATCCGCGGGAAATCGTGCTGTTAAAAGGCAGACCTTGCGCCTGGGGAAAATGTCGTTTCTGCGATTATATTGAGGATAATTCACGGGATGTTCAGGAAATGAACGCCCTGAATCAGGAAGTCCTCTCCCATGTCACCGGAGAACTCGGTGTATTGGAAGTCATCAATTCGGGAAGCTGTTTTGAGCTTCCCGAGGAAACTCTGAAAATGATCAAAGAAATTATTGCGGAAAAGCAGATCCACCGTCTGTTTTTTGAATCCCACTGGATGTACCGGAAACATCTGCAGAAAATGCGGGATTATATGGGAATTCCCATTACTTTTAAAATTGGTGTGGAAACATTTGATAAAACCTTCCGGGAGGAGTATTTAAATAAGCATGCAGATTTTGACTCTCCGGAAGAAGTCCGCAAATACTTTGACTCACCCTGCCTGATGGTCGGCATCAAAGGCCAGACAAAAGAAATGATCGATTATGATATCCGGATGTTAAAGACACATTTTGAATTGGGAACTGTCAATGTGTTTACGAACAACAGCACGGACGTCAAACGGGATCAGGAACTGGTTGACTGGTTTATGCAAAAATATGCCGACCTTCTGGAAGATCCGTCTGTGGAAGTCCTGTATGAAAAAACCGATTTCGGTGTGGGGGATTGATTTGCTTTTGTTTTCCTGTTACTTTGCATTCCACTGTCCGATCACTTCATTGACAGTCGAAACAGTTACAAACACGTCCTTTTTTGTGGTGTGCAGATAGTTGAGAAGCAGCCGATACTCCTGCTGTGCAAGAATCGTCACAAGCTCTGTACGGTGTTTTTCATCATAGGCGCCCTGGGCGACATAGAGGGTGGCACCGCGTTTCAGATCATGGATGATATAATTCTGAATTTCCTTATAATCATCAGAAATGATGCACACCCGTTTTCGCTTATTAAATCCATCAATAAAATAATCCACAGCCATACCGTTTGCATACGTTCCAAGCAGACTGACAATGAGTGTCGGTACGTCATACACCAGGATAGATGTCATTGCTGTTACAAATCCGGACAGCATGACAGCTTTTCCAAGTTCCATGTGTGCAAATTTATTGAGAATTTTTGCCACAATATCTAACCCGCCGGAAGAGGCATTGACATGAAACAACATGGCCTGTCCAAGCGCTACGATCAGAGTATACGTAACAAGATCAAATACCTGATTGCCTGTAACGGATTCTGTGACCGGAATCAATCGTTCAAAGATCCAGAGAAAGATTGGAAGCAGGATCGAAGTGTAAATTGTCTTCGCCCCAAAATCCTTCCCAATCAGCAAAAATCCGATCACAAGCAAAATGGCATTTAGAAAGAACGTAAGGATCGACATGGAAATCCCGGTGAGCTGGGAAAATACCAGCGCCAGACCGGAAATACTTCCCATGACGATTTTACTGGGAACCATAAAAAAATAAACGGCTGCCGATACAATCAGCATGGCAAATGTGATTACTGCAAATTCCCGGACTGTGTTTTTTAATTTCATGCTGTTACATCTCCTGCGTAAAAAATATTATAATTTCGTAAAACTCCACAAATTCTCAATCTGTGGTTCCAGTGTCGCATAATCCCAGGTACGGCTGCTTCGTTCTTTACTGTTTGAATCATGCACCTGAATCTTACCGTCTGCCATGCCTGTCAGCACGATAAAATGTCCGTCTGTTGTGAAATCGCCCTGCTTCATACTGCAGATGATCGGATGTCCTGCATTCAATTCTTCTGTGACAGAGCTTTCTGACAATGCAATCTCTGTTCCTGCTACTCTAAAATTCAAAGCGGCTTCCGTCATCAGACTCCAGCTGCTTCCGGAGCCTGCCACATAATATCCGTTGGCGTCTGCATAGGATGCGATCTTATACGGGGTAATACTGTTATCTCCGGTGAGTCCTGCAGCTACCATAGCAAGCGCTGTCGGACCACATCCACTGTTCGCTATGATTCCATCTCCATAATGAATATACCCCCACCGTTCATCCCACTGGATCAAGAGCGGAATCTCACCTTCTTTTACTTCTCCGATGGATTCAGCAGGTGCCTCATCTTTCTTCTCCGGATAATCTGCCACGAAATCTGTTGTCTCTGCATTTTTTGCCAGAAGCTCCAGCATACTCACCGGATAATTGCGGGAATCTGCAAGAATCTTTTGTACTTTTTTATCTTCTTTTGCACGATCAGAGAGTTTCTGCTGAAATTCTGCTGATAAGGTGCCGTCACTGCATACGAAATCATAGACCGGAGTCTGCGTATTTTCCGCTTCAGTTTGATCTTCCTTTTGAGCCGTATTATCAGTCTGCGTCTTTGTCTGCTTTTTTTTCTGCGAATCTTCTTTTGACAGCTGTCCTGCGATCCACCGTCCTGCAAGTGCCAGCAAAGCGAGCAAAATCAGGATACAGATCGTTCGTTCTACCAGAACGACCTTTTTTCTGTCAAATCTTCTTTTTCTTCTTTGGTATGCCATAGTTCAACCTCCGGTAACAGAATACCACATTCCTACAATGCTTTCCATACCTGAATTAATTCTTCTTTCATTTCCTTCGGTGTAATCTGCTTCTCAATCCCATTTAAAATCCTGCCGCTGTTGACTTCTGCCACCTCGATCTTGCCATAATCCATCCAGACAAAACAGGCAAAACAAAGGATGGAAAGTCCCAGACGAAACAAAAAAGAGTGATCCTCTGCTGCATCGTCCTCTGTGACAGAAGTTGTAAGATTTCCATATCTCGGATGAATCACAGGCGTGCTTCTGCCTGTCTCATGATAAAGTCTGCGTGTCTGTCTGAGCAGTTCTCTTCTGCGTGCTTCTGAATCATTCATATCGATTTCCTCCTGTAAAAAAGACATATGACGAGCTTCCTACCCCATCATATGTCTTTTTTTCAAGAACTAGAACTTTATCTGTCCGCCAGTTCTTTTACAATATCTTCCCATGTGACTCCTCGTTCCACCATAAGTACCATGGCATGATACAGGAAATCCGAAATCTCATACTTGATTTCCTCCGGATTTGGATTTTTTGCTGCAATCACGATCTCGGTTGCTTCTTCTCCAACTTTTTTCAAAATCTTATCGATTCCTTTATCAAACAGATAATTGGTATAAGAGCCTTCTTTTGGATGCCGTTTTCTGTCCTCGATTGTTGCATACACGGATTCAAATACCTGAAGTGGGTTTTTAGAATCGCATTCATTTCCAACAATCGGACGGTAAAAGCAGGTATGGTTTCCTGTATGACAGGCAGCACCTATCTGTTCTACCTGTGCCAACAGCGTATCATTGTCGCAATCGATCGACAGCGCTTTTACATACTGATAATGCCCGGAAGTTTCTCCCTTTACCCAACGACACTGTCTGCTACGGCTGTAATAGGTCATTTTTCCGGATTTGAGGGTATGATCAAATGCTTCCTCATTCATATAAGCCATCATAAGAACTTCTTTTGTTTTATAGTCCTGCACGATCACAGGAAGCAGTCCGTCTGAATTTAATGTAAAATCAGAAAAATTCATGGTACTCTCCAATGAGGTCATCTGGATTCCTTGCGAAACACACTCATTTTTAAATGCGTCGATATCCAGGGACGGTTCACTAATCAGCATGCCAGAAACTCCTTTGACCCCTTTGCATTTTAGAATTTTTAAAATTTCCTGCTGCTCCATGGTATCTGTTAGAACAACGCACGGAATCTCTGTGATATTCATCACAGAAAGCAGATCCAAGCGATGCATGAAAATAATCTCGGAACTGAATTTGTCGATCAGATGCTGCTGTTTGAACAAGGCATCAAAATCATTTAAAGATACTGCGATCCGTTCTTTTCCAAATCGTTTGGATACTTCTTCGATCAGTTCAAACGACAGCGGTTTAGAAAAATTCAGGATTGCCCGTTTTGCACCGGTGTACAGAATCTTTTTCACGTCTTCCTGTCTGCGTACATTTCCGCCTGCAACCATTGGAATACTGATGGCACGATTCACTTTTTTCATCAGATCGATTGCTTCATCATGCTCGTCATCCGTATTGGACAGATCGAATACGATCAGCTCATCTGCCCCTTTGTCACAGTACTGCTTTGCAAGCCCGATCACATCGTCTGAGACGACTTCTTTATCATCAAACCATTTTATTGCTTTTCCCTTGTAAATAAAGATACAGGGGATCAATCTTTTATAACTCATCGTTTTGTTCTCCTTTATAAGCTGCCTTTCGTAGACCATACCCCGTTCATACGTGGTTCCTCCATGGTTGCCATATCCAGAGCCTTTCCAAATGCCTTGAACAAGGCTTCTGCCATATGGTGATTGTTTCCTCCGTCTACGATCTTTAAATGCAGGTTCATCGCTGCGCTGTAAGAGACTGCATAAAAGAATTCACGGATCATCTCTGTATCCAGAGTTCCCAGTTTTTCCACTGTAAACTCTGCCTGATAATTCAGGTAAGGGCGACCGGATAAGTCTACTGCACACATGGCGAGTGTCTCGTCCATAGGAAGCAGAAAGCTTCCGTAACGCTTGATCCCTTTTTTTTCTCCCAGTGCTGCTGCGATTGCCTGCCCCAGTACGATCCCGGTATCCTCGATCGTATGATGGGAATCCACCTCCAGATCTCCTGTTACGTGCACCTTCAGATCAAACAGACCATGTCTGGCAAATCCATTCAGCATATGATCAAAAAACGGAATTCCGGTTGCAATCTCATTTTCCCCGGTTCCATCCAGATTGATCGTCAGAGAAATGTCCGTCTCTTTTGTTTTTCGTTCGATTGTTGCTGCGCGCTGCTTCATTTTTAATCCCTCTTTTCAAAGCGGACATGGATGGAGTTTGCATGTGCCGTGAGCTGTTCTGCTTTTGCAAACTGCTCGATGTCCTGATGTACGGTCTCCAGTGCTTCTTTTGAGTAAGAAATAATGCTGGATTTTTTCAAAAAGTCATCTACAGACAACGGAGAGAAGAATTTGGCAGTCCCGTTTGTCGGAAGGACATGATTTGGTCCTGCAAAATAATCTCCAAGAGGCTCACTGCTGTATTCTCCGATAAAGATGGCACCCGCATTGCGAATCTTGGTCATCACGGTAAATGCATCTTTTGTCACGATTTCCAGATGCTCAGATGCGATTTCGTTTGCAGCGTCGATCGCGTCATCCAGCGTCTCGGCGATCAGAATATGCCCATAGTTATCCAGAGATTTCTGAATGATCTCGCCTCTGGAGAGCTCTTTTACAAATCCGTCCACTTCCCGGGATACTTCTTCTGCCAGTTCTTCACTGGTCGTCACAAGAATTGCAGATGCCAGCTCATCATGTTCTGCCTGGGACAGAAGATCCGCTGCCACGTAACGTGGATTGGCAGTCTCGTCTGCAAGAACAAGGATCTCACTCGGTCCTGCGATCGAATCAATGCTGACATGACCGTACACTGCTTTTTTGGCAAGTGCTACATAGATATTGCCCGGTCCCACAATCTTATCCACTTTCGGGATGCTCTCGGTTCCATAAGCAAGTGCTGCGATTGCCTGTGCACCGCCCACTTTATAGACTGCATCCACACCCGCTTCCTTTGCCGCAACCAGCGTTGCCGGATTGACTTTACCGTCTTTTCCCGGCGGCGTGACCATAATGATCTCATCCACACCAGCCACTTTTGCGGGAACGATATTCATCAGAACAGAAGACGGATAAACAGCCTTTCCTCCCGGTACATACACACCAACCCTTTGAAGCGGCGTCACTTTCTGTCCCAGGATCGTACCGTCCGGTTTGCTGTCAAACCAACTGTACTGCATCTGTTTTGCATGATAGGATTCGATATTTTTCAGTGATTTTCGGATGACATTCAGAAGAGAGGAATCCACCTGGGAATAGGCTTTTTGAATCTCTTCTTCTGTTACCTGAATATTATCCGCATTAAGTGCTGCACCGTCAAATTTTTCCGTATAAGCGAACACGGCTTCGTCACGTCTGTTTTTTACTTCATCCAGAATCTCGCGGACACTTGCTTCATACGTTCCATAACTGTTGGGACTTCTTTTGAGCAGATCTTCGAGCAGATTTTTTCTGGTTGTTTCATCTAATCGTTCAATTCTCATACTGTTTCCCCCTCCAAAAGATTTCGGATCCTTCCGATCAGATCACGGATCCGGTCATTCTCCATCCTCATGCTGACTGGATTTACGATCATGCGCGCAGAAAGCGGACACACTTCTTCAAGCACCGTCAGTCCGTTTTCCTTTAAGGTGGATCCCGTCTCCACAATATCAACGATCACTTCAGAAAGCCCGACGATCGGTGCCAGCTCAATGGAGCCGTTCATCTTGATGATCTCTACGGTCTGATGCTTCTTATTATAAAAATAGTCCTTTGCAATCTTTGGGTATTTGGTTGCCACGCGGATCACCTCACGATGCTCCAAAAGCTCTTTGGCATCCTGTGGTCCGCATACACACATTCTGCAGGAGCCGAATCCAAGATCCAGTACCTCGTGTACGTTGCGTCCTTCTTCCACAATCGTATCCTTGCCGACAACTCCAATATCTGCTGCTCCATATTCGACATAAGTCGGAACATCCGGTCCTTTTGCGAGGAAAAACTTTAATTTTAATTCTTCATTGACAAACACCAGTTTTCTGGAATCCTTCTCTTTCATTTCTTCACAGGTGATTCCAAGCTGTTCCAGCATCTCCAGTGTTTTACTTGCCAGGCGTCCCTTGGTCAGGGCAAAGGTTAAATATTTCATCTGTTCTCCCTCGCTTTCGCTTTTTTTCTGGCATTTACCTTCTTTTCTTCTCCGGTAGAGAGGTTTACCATGTCAATCGTCAGATTCTCGTTCAAATACAGCATGCTGACCGCATGTGTCCGTTTCCCGTAAGCGATAAAGGTCTCTTTTGAATCTTCCTCAGTCCGTTTCAAAAGTTCCATGTATTTTCCTTTTTCACGGAAATCTTTTGCCAGTGCAATGGCCCATTTTTCTGTGGCATCGGTATACACGATGAGATTGTTGTGACCGGTCTCCACAGTGATCTTCTGTCTGGACAGAGCGTTTTGCAGTTCATCAATGATAATGGCAAATCCGATCGACGGCGTCTGCTTTCCGAACTTTTCCAGAAGATGGTCATAACGTCCGCCTGTCACAATGGCATCACCGGTTCCGTAAGTATAGGCCCGAAATACAATCCCGGTATAGTATCCATAATGACCGCTCATACTCAGATCAAAAGTCACATAATCATCAGCCCCATACAATGCAAGCAATTTGTAAATCTTCAAAAGCCGTCCCACCGCTTGTTTTGCCTGATCGGTAGGCGCATGCTCAACGGCCTTTTTCAGCACATCCACATCTCCTGCGAACTCCGGAAGCAGACGGAACGTCTCTTTTAATTCCGGGGAGGCATCCGCCTGCTCTAAGAGTTCCTCGACTCCAAAGAAATTCCGGTTTGCGATCAGATTATAGATTTCTTCCTGCTTTTCTTTTGAAAGTCCTGTAGCTTCCATGAGACTCTGCAGGAAATCCACATGTCCGATATTCACCTGAAATTCTTTGAGTCCTACTTTTTTCAGACCATCTACGACCATGGCGATCATCTCGGCATCTGCTTCCACAGAATCGATTCCGATCAGCTCAGCACCAAGCTGTGTACTCTCTTTTAAGCGTCCCTGATAACTGCTGTGATTGATAAAGGTACTTCCCACATAACAAAGACGGATCGGAAAGTCTTCGGTCTCAAACAGGGTTGCTGCCGCTCTTGCGATTGAAGGAGTGATATCCGGCCGAAGTGCCAGTGTATCCCCTTCCCGGTCAAAAAACTTATACAGCTCTCTGGATGAAATCGTTCCGATCTCTTTGCGGAACACATCAAAATATTCAAAAGTCGGAGTCTGAATATCCTGATATCCGTAAAGATGCAGCACCTGATGAAGTTTATCCTGTACTGCCAGCTTTGCTCTGCATTCATTACTGTAAATATCTCGAACTCCTTCGGGAGTATGTAACTTTTGTTCCATAATTCATAACACCCTTTCGCTTTACTATGCTAATACATTAAATCATTCTGTAATTATACGAACTTTCATTTCTTCTGTCAATCCCTGTCATCCAAATCTTTTTGAATATAATCCAGATACGGGACAAAACAATGATTTTTCAAAGCCATAAAATATTCCGGGGAAAGTTCTTCAAACCGGATACTTTTGCGCCCACCGGACTGTGCCCGTTTCCAGAATTTCAAAAGTTCTTCAAATCTCATGTAATACAACGTTTCTTTCTGACTATAATAAATAATCAGAAAAGAAATCCCCTGCTGTTTTTCATACTTCTCCATAAAAGAGACCTGATGTTCGTGAACATTCTGAAGCGGAAATGTATCTGCGGCACACTCTTTTGCGTCAAAACAAATGGGAATTCCCTGAACAGCTCCGATATAATCCACGGTGCTGACCTTGTCAAAATAGGCAAGTGTGATATGACGCCGTTCCTTGTCAATCCGAACCGGAGTGATCGGGGTCGGCACTTTCTGGATCAGCGCCAGTCCCATTTCTTCATACCGGGTATTTGTGTAATTGATCATATCTTCCAGGGTAGAACCACGAAGTCCCCTTGAATTCCAGGTTCCCATTACAACACCCCTTTTTCGGCTGCAATCCTGTAAAACTGTTTCGGAAGCGGCGCTGTAAACTCTTTCTTGGATACGTTGCATAAGGTTTGCGTACATACCGGAAACTGCAGTCTGGCAGCATGAAGAAGCTGTGACTGCAAGTGATATTTCTGCTCGTATTCCCGGTTGATCTGCGATGCTCCGTATTTGTGGTCTCCAATCAGCGGATGTCCGACCGAAGCCAGATGGGCACGGATCTGGTGGGTCTTTCCGGTGATCAGATGCACTTCTAAAAGCGTTACACCGTCATGGGACTTTATCGGACGGTATTCGGTGATGATCCGTGCACTTCCAGGTCTTTCCTGAAACAGTATTTCTACTTTGTTGGTGCGTTCGTCCTTAAAAATCCATCCTTCTACCCGGCTCGGTTTTTCGATGATTCCCGCTGTCAGGCAGAGATAATATTTTCCAATGGTGCGATCATGAAACATCTGGCTGAGTGACTGCAGTCCTGCCATGCTTTTCCCTGCCGCTACAATTCCGCTTGTATTGCGGTCCAGACGGTTGCAGATGGAAGGTCTGAATGTCCGGAGATCCTCCTCTGTCAGTGCATGGCTCTGGACCAGATAAGAAATCAGATGCTCCACCAAAGACTCGTCTGACCTTGCTGCTTTCTGAGAGAGCATCCCCACAGGCTTATTGATCAGAATAATATCCGCATCCTCATAGAGAATGTCCAGACTGACATTTGTATAGCCGGAAAACGCTTCCGAAAATTTTTGGATCGTTTCATCTGATAAAAATAATTTTACACAGTCGCCCTTTGCCAGCTTTTCATTGCCGGACGCCTTTTTCCCGTTCAGCGTAATATTTTTTTTCCGGAGCATTTTGTACAAAAAACTCTTCGGGGCTTTATTTAAGTATTTGCCAAGCAGCTTGTCAAACCGCTGCCCGGCTTCCTGTTCTGTAATCTTGATTTCCTGCATGTTTTGTAACTCCTCATTACATGGAGAGGTTTAAAAGAAGCTGTCTGGTCTGCGCTTCTTCCTCTCCGTTTATTTTGGCATTTTCTACCATGGCGATCGATTCCAGTCCTTCGATCCTGGAGAGAAAAACCTTATAATCCTGATAAAATTTCACAGTGGAATACGAAAGACGATTCTGCGTCATCATATCCCTGATATGTTTGGAAAGGACGTTTAAATCGACCTTTTTGCTGTCTGTGTATCCAAATACCGTTCCGTTGGAGATCACCACACACTCCACCGGCATGATTTTTTCACGGGTTGTCAGGACAAGATCGTATACTCTGGTCGTATGCGGTGCTTTTGTATCAACCTCATGAACCAGCTTCTGATCTACAGAAGCATAAGGAAACCTGGTGATAACTCCCACCAGCGCTTTTGCGGCAGGAAGACAGCCAAGAATTGCCACCACTGTCAGAAGATTGCTTCTTGTTTTTGTCTGTACGTAGCCCAGTGTAAAAATGGCAGCTACGAGCAGAAAATAAATCACAGTCCGGATGATTTCTACTTTTTTCTTATAATCCAGATAACCTGGAGTTCCTTTTTCGATTCGCTTCATTTGTTCTTCTCTCCTACTTTTTTCCAATGGTCTGTACGTTTAAAATCCAACTGACCGGAACGATCCTGACCAGTATGTACAGTGCCCTCATCCAGAACCCGAAGATTGAGACTGCTTTTTTTCGTCTCGCATCCAGAAGTGCCTGTTTTACTACGTTTGGAGCCTTTGCCATTGTCATTTTTTTGAGCGGATTTTCAGGTTGCCCGCACCGCTCAAAAAATTCTGTGTCCACAGGTCCCGGACAGACTGCAGTGACATAGATTCCTTTTTTCTTCCACTCTGCGCCAAGAGCTCTGGAAAAGCTGAGTACATAAGATTTGGTGGCTGCATAAACCGCAAACCCGGGCTGCGGAGCAAATGCCGCAGCAGATGCAATCTGCAGGAGCCGACTTCCTTGTGACAGATAGGGCGCACACAAAAGCGTCATGTTTGTCAATGCCTCGCAGTTGAGACGCACCATCTCACTTTGTGCGGGCCACTCTTCTTTTGCGATATCCAAAACAGTACCGCTTTTTCCGAAGCCTGCTGCATTCACCAGCATCCGGATATCGGGTCTTAGACGCTGCAGTGTATCTTTGACCGTTTGCAGAAACATCGGATCTGTCAGATCTCCTGCAAAGATGCGGACCGGAACCGAACAGGTCTTCGCGATCGCTTCCAGTCGGTCTTTTCTGCGTGAAATGATCCACAATTCATCCAGGTTCATATAGAAATGCGGAATCTGGCGGACAAACTCCCGCCCCATACCGGAGGATGCCCCGGTGATCACTGCAATTTTCATCTTCCACGCCTCTTTTCTGTCTTCTTTTTCTGTACATTCCGTATGGTCTTTTTCTTCTGTTTTGGTCTGCCCGTTTTGACAGGCTGTTCCTTTTTCAATCTGCGCGGGCGGATCAGACAATTCTTTTCAAATCCGATCAGATCTGTTCTGCCGGCTTTTTTCAGCGCCTCTGCAACCAGATCATAGTTTTCCGGATTCCGATACTGGATCAACGCTCTCTGCAGGGCTTTCTCATGCGGATTTTTCGGAACATAGACCGGTTTCATTGTCCGCGGATCCACACCGGTGTAATACATACAGGTAGAAATTGTAGACGGAGTCGGATAGAAATCCTGTACCTGCTCCGGCATATATCCAAGATCTCTGCAGTATTCTGCCAGTTCCACTGCTTCTTTTAACGTTGATCCCGGATGAGAGGACATCAGATACGGAACCAGATATTGCTCTTTTCCAATTTTCTGGTTCATGGCATAAAACTTTTTCGTAAAGGTCTCATACACATTGTTGGCCGGTTTTCCCATCATAGAAAGAACCGGATCTGAAACGTGTTCCGGTGCCACCTTTAACTGTCCGCTGACATGATACTCACATAATTCTTTCAAAAACGTATCATCTGCGTCCGCCAGCAGATAGTCGAAACGAATTCCGGAACGGATAAAGACTTTCTTCACTTTCGGAACTTTTCTCAGCTTTCGCAGAAGTGCTACATAGTCTTTGTGATCTGCATTCAGGTTTTTGCAGGGTGTCGGGAACAGACACTGTTTTGTCTTACACACGCCTTTGGTCAGCTGCTTTTCACAGGATGGATGCCGGAAATTTGCAGTCGGTCCGCCCACATCATGGATATATCCCTTAAAATCAGGATCCTGCGTAATCTCCTTTGCCTCCTGCAGCAGAGATTCGTGACTTCGTGTCTGTACGATCCGCCCCTGGTGGAAGGTCAGTGCGCAGAAGCTGCATCCGCCAAAACAGCCCCTGTTGCTGATCAGACTGAACTTGATCTCTGCGGTTGCCGGAACTCCTCCCAGTTTTTCATAATCCGGATGGGCACAGCGGGTAAACGGCAGTGCATAGACATCATCCATCTCCATCTGCGTCAGCGGTTTTGCCGGAGGGTTCTGTACCACATATAAATGTTCGGAATACGGTTCGACCAGACGCTTTCCGGAAAATGGATCCGTATTACAGTACTGGGTGTAAAAACTTCTGGCATAAGAAAGCCTGTCCGCTTTTAATTCTTCAAAAGACGGAAGCATCACGGCATCATAAACCGAATCCAGAGATTTTGTCTTGACTGTTGTCCCGCTGATGTAAGTGATATCTGACACGGCAATTCCTGCATCCAGGGCTTCCGCAATCTCGACGATCGAGTGCTCGCCCATCCCGTAGGAAATCATATCTGCTCCGGAATCCAGAAGGACAGAACGCTTCAGCCGGTCAGACCAGTAATCATAGTGTGCAAGCCTTCGAAGGCTCGCTTCAATTCCGCCGAGAATAACCGGCGTCTGTTTGTAGGTCTGACGGATCAGGTTTCCATAGACCACGGTTGCATAATCCGGACGTCTGCCCATCACGCCGCCGGGCGTATAGGCATCGGACTTTCTGCGCTTTTTGGAGACAGAATAGTGATTCACCATGGAATCCATATTGCCGGCAGATACTAAAAATGCAAGCCTTGGCTCTCCGTATATGGTCACACTGTCTTTGTCCTTCCAGTCCGGCTGGGAAATGATCCCGATCCGATAGCCTCTGGATTCCAGAAGCCTTGTGATCACGGCAGGACCAAAAGACGGATGATCGACATACGCATCTCCGGTAATATAGACAAAATCAACCCGGTCCCATCCTCTGTCTTTCATATCCTGTCTGCAAATTGGTAAAAACCTTTCTCTCATGTATTTATACTCCACATCTTTCATATGTTTTTGCTTGGATCTCATCATAACTGCGGATAAAATAGTCCGCCTTTTCTTTTTTCTCTTTTTCATCACTTGCCGAGAATGCATCGTCCACTGCACACACTGTCATTCCCGCATTGCGCCCGGCTTCGATCCCCTTTGGAACGTCTTCAAATACCAGACACTCTTCCGGCCGTACACCGAGGTCCTCTGCCACTTTCAGATAAACATCCGGTGCAGGCTTTCCTTTTTTCACTTCACATCCGGTGCGTACAGAAGAAAAATACTCCCGGATCTGCAGCGCGTCCAGAGCGGCAAGAGCCAGCTCCTTTGCATTGCTCGTAGCAATTCCCATCAGGATCTGCTCCTGCTTTAATAATTCCAGAAATCCTTTTGCCCCCGGCTTTAGCTCCACTTGGGTCTGATACAGATGCAGTGTCATATCGATCCACTCCTTTTGCACATCTTCCAGCGAACAGGAGAGTTCTGGAAATACATCCAGAAAATACTGTGCGGTCTCTGTATAGCTTTTTCCCTCCAATGCCTTGGCGAATCCCGGCGGCGGGGTCAGATGGTATTTCTTTAAAAAGATCCGGTCTACTTCCGGCCAGATCCACATGGAATCCGTCAGCGTCCCATCCATATCAAAAATTACTGCTTTTTTTCCACTGAGCATAGTGCATCCTTCTCTTTCTCTGTCAATTCCCGATATTCACCGGGCATTAAAGTTTCATCCAGCTGAAGCGGTCCCATACTGAGCCTCTTCAGATAAATGACTTTCTTACCGACTGCTTCAAACATCCGCTTCACCTGATGAAACTTTCCTTCGCAGATCGTCAGAAGAATCTCTGAAACTTCTCCCGACTTTACTACTTCCAGCACTGCAGGGGCAGTCAGCTTTTTCTCATGGATATCCACGCCTTCCGCAAATTTACGGACATCTTCCTGCGTGACGATCCCCTGCACTTTCGCATAATACGTCTTATCTACATGCTTTTTCGGGGAAAGCAGCCGATGCGCCAGTTCCCCGTCATTGGTGATCAGCAGCAACCCTTCGGTATCTTTATCCAGACGTCCTACCGGAAACAGATCCTTTCTTTTGCGGGAAACAATCAGGTCGATCACGGTCTTTTCTCTGGCATCCTCTGTTGCCGAAATCACCCCGGCAGGCTTGTGCAGCATATAATATTCTTTTTTTGTATAGCCAACAATCTGACCGTCGAATACAACAGTTGTCTCTTCGGTATCGATCTTTGTTTCCGACTTTTTCACACAAGCGCCATCCACAGACACTCTGCCCTTGGAAATTGCCCGCTTTACTTCTGTTCTTGTGCCCATTCCCATATCTGCGAGATATTTATCCAGTCTTATCTTCATTTCTTTTCATCCTTATGACTGCCAGCGCCAGCCCGGCAGATATTTATTTTTCAGCGTCTGGTTTGCCAGTTTTCCAAATCCAAGCGGATATCCGTCCACACAGACCAGATACCATCCTTTCTCCTTACGGGAGACAAGATCTTCTACATCCAGAGTCTCTCCTTTTAAATATTTGATCACACGTTCATCCTGTACGGATAAATCCAGAATATTGGCATACTCTTCTTTTTTCAGTGACATTGCAAACGCCTGACTCGGTTCAAACCGCTTTTTCTTAAGTTCTCCGAGCAGCAATCCGGTTCTTAAAAAGCGGACACCGTTCAGCTTTGGAAGTCCCTTCGGCATATAGTAGACTCTCTCTCCATGGATATCCAGTCTTGATGCTTCCGGTTTCCAGGAAACGTTCCGGAAAAACTCTTCCAGCTCTTCCGGCAGTTTTCCGCCTTTTTTAGAATCTTTTTCTTTCAGAGCAATCGGAGAGCCTTCCCCCTTTTTCAACAGTGCAAGATAATGCCCTTCCCCTTCCATTCGATGCGGAAAAATCCGGACTGTCTTTGCAAGATTCGGGTTTTTGCTGTCTGTTACTTCCGGCATTCCCGGTGCAAAGCCTTCATATCCTGCCATCTCACAAATCTCAAACTCAGGATATTCTTCCAGCAGATATTCGATGGTCTGCTCATTCTCTGACGGATCAAAGGTACAGGTAGAATACAGCATCATTCCACCCGGACGCAGCATGGATGCCGCCTGCGTGATGATACTTCGCTGAATTTTTGAGAAAAACTCCGGACCATGCTCTTCCCATGCTTTGACCATCTTTTTATCTTTTCGAAACATTCCTTCTCCGGAACACGGAGCATCAATCAGGATCTTGTCAAAATATTCCGAAAAATACTCGGTCAGCTTGCCCGGCTCTTCGCTGAGCACCAGCATATTTCCGATTCCGAATAATTCAATATTCTTCAGCAGACCTTTGGCTCTGGAATTGCTGATGTCATTTGCCATCAGAACTCCTTTTCCCTGTAACTTTGCCCCAAGCTCTGTCGCCTTTCCTCCGGGAGCGGCACATACATCCAGCACCCGGTCTCCCGGCTCGATCAAAAGCCGGTCTGCCGGTGTCATCGCGCTTGGCTCCTGCAGATAATACAGTCCTGCAAAATAGTACGGATGCTTTGCCGGCTGGATCTGATCTCCGTCATAATAAAATCCATTTGAGATCCATGGAACCGGACGCAGCGGCCATGGAGCGATTTTCAAGAAATCCTCCACGGAAATTTTGTTTGTATTAACACGGAGTCCGTAATGACGCGGCTCCTCATAGCATTTTAAATAATCCTCATATTCTTCACCCAAAAGGTGTTTCATCTTTTCTTCAAATGTATTTGGTAAATTCATATTCATTCCTCCACATGAACATGATTATACCATAATTCCTATAGTAAGACTACCTGGAATACACACATTTTATTCTGGCATTTTCTGCATACTGCAGCACCGGATACGGATTTATGCTGATTTCTTCCGTTCCTTCTTTCAGATAAATTCCAAGGTGGAGATGCACCGGAAACTCCCCTGTTGTTCCCTCCTCTCCATATCCGCTGTCCCCCATATATCCGAGCAGATCTCCTGCCTTTACCGGATCTCCCTTCTCAAGCTCCGCATAAGAATCCAGATGTGCATAATAAAAATACGCTCCCGTCGGTGCCGTGATCCCAATCCTCCAGCCGCCCTTTTCCAGCCAGCCTTTTTCGGTTACGACACCATCCGTCATGCTTACAACAGGATAATACCCGGGCGTATTTTTCTCTGCCATAATATCTGTCCCCTCATGCCCCCGTTTTCCTCCGTAATTTCGTTCAAACATCCAGGAATCAACATAAGAAATCTTATCCTCGGTATCATCCAGAGACTGCGGGATGGGGAAATATTTTACATCATTCCAGATTGCCCTGCATGATTGCACATAAGCATCCCAGCCCGTTTGGTTTCGCCATTGGCTGTACAGCTTCTGAAATCCGGAGGGTGAGACTTTTCCTGGAAATCTGCGGTTTTCAAAGTCTGTTGCCATCCAGTAGAGTCCCACGTCCCGTCCCGGATCTGCAGCCTGTTTCAAATAAACCTGCATGGTTTCAGAAACAGGCTGCCTGCGAAAATCAGGCTGAGATACCACCGGTTTTTGAAGTCTTTGAAATCCACTGACAGAAATCAAAACCCCGGTATTTAATACGGCAAAAAATGCCAGAAGAAAAATTCCCGCAAAATAGCTGATATATCTGTGACGCATAGAACTTTCTCCCGTTGGATGTTTCAAATTATCGTATGCCGGTTTCTTCTAAAACTTTCCACTGATAAATGTCCCATATCGTCATATACATATAACAACAAGTGAATCGGAGTTTTCCTATGAGAAAAAATCTGGCCGGAATCGGAGTTCTGATCTGTTTTGCCTTTATGCTTTTATTTCCAAAAGATGTATTTAATGGAGCCAGCAAAGGTCTGCTGCTATGGTTTCATACGGTCTTTCCCACACTGTTTCCCTTTTTGATCATCACAAACCTGCTGATGTCCACCAACTGCATCCGTCTGATTGCCCGCCTGTTCGGTCCTCTTCTGAACAAAATCTTCCGGGTCTCTCCAAACGGGAGCTTTGCGATCATTGCAGGCTTTCTCTGCGGATATCCTATGGGCGCCAAAATTTCCGCAGACCTGACACATACAAAACAGATTTCACCGCAGGAAGGAGCGTATCTGCTCTCCTTTTGCAACAATACAAGTCCGGTCTTTATTTTCAATTTTGTAGTCTGGAAAACACTGGGAAAAAGCGAACTGATGATTCCGTCCATCCTGATTCTGACAGCTGCGCCCATTCTGGTCAGCTTTTTTACGAGAAGAACGTATTTGAGGGGAAAACATGCATTTCAGGCTCCGGATTCAGACTGGCAGAAAAATACGTTCTGGTCCTTTGACATTTTGGATCACTGCATTATGGACAGCTTTGAAGCAATCACAAAAGTGGGGGGCTATATGATTCTTTTCTCCGTGTTGATCGCACTGTCAGAAAACCTGGCATCCTGCTTTCCGGCGGTCCAAATTCTTCTGCCGCTTTTGGAGATCACAAACGGGATTCAGCTGATTGGAATGTCTGCAGTTTCTTTTCCTGTAAAATACATTTTGGTGCTCTCTCTGACAGCATTCGGAGGCATATGCGCTGCCGCCCAGACACAGTGCATGATACAAAAAGCCGGTTTTTCAATCTTTTCCTACATAACACAAAAGCTGGCTACCGCTCTGGTAACCAGCCTGCTTGGCATCTTATATCTTTTATGCTTCGCCTGAGAACTCCTGTCCTTCTTCCGGAGTCGGAGACTCTAATTCTGCACGATTCGTGCGGACAACATCATAACACTCCTGAAGGGAGTTGATCAGTCCGTCATATTTTGTCGTATAGCTGTCTAATGTATGACCGATAATACTCTCTGCATTGGCAAGCAGATCATCGGTATACTGGATCGCACCCATACGGATCTCATTTGCATCCATTGTTGCATTGTCGATGATCTCCTGAGCCTGTGCAGTCGCCTGTGTCACGATCTCATTTGCCTGTGCATATGCCTGCTGCATGATCTCATGCTCACTGACAAGCTCTGTTGTCTGTACCTGTGCTTCTTCGATCATCGCATCGGCTTTTGCTTTTGCATCCGCAAGGATCGCATCCCGGTTGCTGATGATCTTCTGATATCTCTTGATCTCATCCGGAGTCTTCATTCTGAGTTCTCTCAAAAGCTCATCCAGATGTTCTTTATTTACAATAATCTTTGTCGAGGATAACGGCTGAAACTTACAATCTTTGTCAATGTACTCTTCAATCTCCTCAATAATCTGTTCAATACGGCTGCTCATAGTTACACTCTCCTTTTTGCTTTCATCTTCGCTTCCAACTCTCCTGCTACCGCTTCTGGCACAAACTGTGATACATCTCCCCCATAAGCGGCAATCTCCCTGACGGTTGTAGAGCTTAAGTAAGAATATTCAATACTGGTAGTCAGAAACATCGTCTCCAGATCCGGCTCCAGTTTATGGTTCGTCTGCGACATCTGCAATTCATATTCAAAATCTGTAATTGCCCGAAGTCCTCTGATGATCACAAAGGCATCCATCTGACGGGCAAAATCTATCAAAAGTCCGTGAAATGGAACAATTCTGACATTTGTCAGATCTTTGGTCGCTTCCTCTAACATTTTAACACGTTCTTCTACAGAAAACAACGGCATTTTCGCATTATTATTCAGCACACCGACAACCAGTTCATCCACAATTTTACAGGATCTGCGGATAATATCTAAATGTCCGTATGTAACAGGGTCAAAACTGCCCGGATAAATGGCTCTTAACATATCATTTCCTTTCCAGCTTTCTCAATGAAAACATGCTTGTTCGTCTTGTATTCTTTCTCTTTGATCAGTGTGAAGCCCAAATCTTCCAGATAAGAAAAGTCCGTATGCTTTGATGCTTCCACAATGATCACGGTATCCTCATAAATCAGTTCGGAACCGGACAGATACGTAAGAACCTGTCTCTCCAGATCCTGATCATACGGAGGATCCATAAATACAAAATCAAACACTTTTTCGCCTTCCAGCTGATACAGAGCTGTCAGAACATCTTTCGTCATGGTCATCGCTTTCTCAGAAAGCTTTGTATAGTTTAAATTTTCTTTGACACAGGCCATCGCTTTTGGATTCTTTTCGACAAAAACAGCCTCTTTGGCGCCTCTGCTCAATGCCTCGATGCCAATTCCGCCACTTCCGGCAAACAAGTCCAGAAAAACGCTTCCGAAAACAGACGGCGCGATCATATTGAACAGTGTCTCTTTGATCCTGTCTGTTGTTGGTCTGGTCTCCATTCCGTCCAAAGTTTTTAACTGCAGTCTCTTTGCAGTTCCTGCGATCACTCTCATTGCGCACCTCCACTTTCTCAACTATGCTGAATTTTAGCAGAAAAAAGCACTCAGGTCAATCCCAAGTGCTTTTTTCCGCCTGATTTCGCATTGGCAACAGTGACTGCTTATTTACCAGCCATCTGTTTTTCCTGCTGCTCGATCATTTTCTTTACCATATAACCACCTACAGATCCGTTCTGTTTGGAAGTTAAGTCTCCGTTGTAACCGTCTGACAGCGGTACTCCGAGCTCGCTTGCTACCTCGTATTTGAATTTGTCCAGTGCTCCCTTTGCTTCTGGTACTGCTGCTCGATTAGATGAACGACTTGCCATGATAATTTCCTCCTTTTCGTAACTTCTCTTGTTACCTCTTTTTGTAGTTTTATAACCTAAGCCCGGGCCGCATCGACATGAAAGCTGCTGCATTGTGATGCGGCTCGTCTCATGTGTCTGCATTCCGTTCGCTTGTGTTACATCCATAGTATATGGAGGAATCTTATTTTTAATCTGGTAAGTTCTGGTATTTTTAAAGTGTCATTTCTAACATCACATCTGACAGATAATGTTTTAGGCGATCGGCCAGACGCCGGTTTCTTTCTGATTTCAGTCCGGGATCCGTCCGCAGCAGCGCTCCTGCTGCTTCGGCAGCTTGTTTTAGGATCAGAGAATCCTGGAACACATCTCCCAGTTTAAAATCCATCAGACCGCTCTGCCGGATTCCAAAGAGATCGCCCGGTCCCCGAAGTCTTAAATCTTCTCCCGCGATAAAAAATCCGTCATTGGACTGATTGAGGATACCCAGACGCTCTTTTGTTTCTTTTGATTTGGAAGGACTCATAAAAATACAGTAGGACTGATGTCCTCCTCTTCCTACCCGGCCGCGGAGCTGATGAAGCTGAGCGAGGCCAAAACGTTCTGCATTTTCAATCATCATAACTGTTGCATTCGGAACATCAATCCCGACTTCGATCACCGTCGTGGATACAAGGATCTGGATCTCATTTTTCCCGAATGCTTCCATGATCTCATCTTTTTGTGCCTGCTTCATTTTTCCGTGAAGACCCCCCACTTTGACAGACTCACCCATGATATCCTGAAGCATCTGGGAATAATCGGTTACATTTTCTGCTTCCAGCACTTCACTCTCCTCGACCATCGGACAGATCACATAGCACTGTCTGCCTGATTGCACTTGCTTTTTCATAAATGTATACGCTGTATTCCGATATCCGGTATCCACCACACAATTTTTGATTGGAAGTCTGTTTTTCGGCAATTCATCGATGACTGAAATATCCAGATCTCCGTAGAGGATGATTGCCAGTGTCCGCGGGATCGGGGTGGCGCTCATGACCAGGATGTGAGGCAACACTCCTTTTCCTGCCAGCATCTCTCTTTGTTTGACTCCAAAACGATGCTGCTCATCTGTTACCACCAGCGCCAGATTCTGATACTGCACTTTTTCTTGAATCAGTGCATGAGTTCCGATCACAATGTCTGCCTCTCCCGCTTCAATTCTGGCATAAGCCTCCCGTTTTGCCTTTGCTGTCATGGAACCGGTAAGGAGCTCCGTTTTCAGCGGGATTCCGTATGCTTCCAGCATGCCGCTGATATTTTCATAATGTTGTCTGGCAAGCACTTCTGTGGGTGCCATCATCGCGCTCTGATATCCATTTAAGCCGGTATACATCAAAGCAAGAAGTGCCACAATCGTTTTTCCGGATCCCACATCCCCCTGTACCAGCCTTGACATGACAGATTCTCCGGAGATATCCCGCAAAATCTCCTGCCATACTTTCTTCTGTGCGCCTGTCAGTTCATAGGGAAGTGCGTGAAGAAATTCGTCCACCTTCGGCTGATCACAGAATCCATAATGATTCTTGGCACGGTCTTCCCGTTCCTTGATCATTCGCAGGGAAAGCACGAAAATCAGAAATTCTTCAAATACAAAGCGCTTTCTTGCTTCATAGAATTCTTCTTTTGTCTCCGGGAAATGGATTCCTTCCATTGCAGTTCTTCGATCCAGAAGGTGATATCGGCAGATCAGCTCTTCCGGAAGAAATTCCCGGATTCCTTCCACCTGCTCCAATGCCTGAGCGACCGCTTTTTTTACTGCATTATTGGTCAGTCCTGCCGTCAGGGCATAAACGGGCTGCATTGTATTTCTTTTTTCCTCGTAAGAGGCACTGGGATAGAAAATCTCCGGATGCTCCATCACCAGTGCGTCCTTTTTGCGCACAATCCTTCCGCGCAGAGTGATCACGCCTCCCCGTCCCAGTGTGTTGCGAAGAAACGGCATCCGAAACCAGATCACTTTCAAAGTGCCGGTCATGTCTTTCAGATAGAGTGTGGTGATCTGCATTTTTTTATTCTGACTGACCTGGATCCTCCCGAAGATCGCGCCGGTGACAGTGACTGTCTTTCCCTCCTGGATCTCTCCGATGGAAATCGGATCTTCATAGATATCATAGGTCCTCGGATAATACGCAAGCAGGTCCCCAATGGTATGGACACCTGCTTTTATAAATAATTGTTCTGTTTTTTCACCAACGCCTTTTAAGACGCTGATTCTTTCAGATTCTCTCATAAATGAAACAACTTCCTATTCTACAGATAATACGTAGTAGTAGATCGGCTGTCCACCGCAGTGGAAATCAACATCTATATCCGGATAGATCTCTTCAATCTCGCCTGCAAAGCGCTCTGCATCTTCTTCCAGAACATCCTGTCCGTAATACAGACTGATCAGTTCTGTATCATCATCCACAAGCTGAGAAAGCATCTCTTTTGTCGTCTGCTCTACTGACTGACCGACAGAAAGGATTCCGGCATCACCGATTCCCATGATATCCCCTTCATGGATCTCTTTATCGTCAATATGGGTATCACGCACAGCGTACGTAACCTGCCCTGTCTTTACATTCTTGATCTCTTCCAGCATGGTCTCCATGTTGGTATCGACGTCCTCTTCCGGCATATAGTTGATGATCGCTGTAATTCCCTGTGGAACTGTCTTTGTCGGAATCACGATGATATCCTTGTCCTTTGTCAGATCTTTTGCCTGATTTGCTGCCAGGACAATGTTCTTGTTGTTTGGCAGAATGAAGATGTGATCTGCATTGACCGCATCGATCGCAGTGAGCATATCCTCTGTACTTGGGTTCATCGTCTGACCTCCTTCGATCAGATAATCCACACCAAGTTCTCTGAAAATCTCGTTCATCCCTTCTCCGATGGATACTGCAATAAACCCAACCGGCTTGCGAGGCGCTTTTTTCGCCTGTTCTGCTGCAACTTTTTCCGCATCACGGATCAGCTTTTCCTGATGCTCTTCTCTCATGTTGTCAACCTTCATACGGGACAACTGTCCGTATGTGAGTCCTTTTTCAAAGGCCAGTCCCGGATGATTTGTATGAACGTGGATCTTCACAATGTCTTCATCCGCCACACATACGATGGAATCTCCAATGGACTCCAGGTAGGATTTAAACTCCATTTCATCTGCTTCTGTAAAGGCCTTATCTGTCATAATGATAAATTCTGTACAATATCCGAACTTGATGTCCGCTTCAGCCTGCGCACCTGCTTTGGTCATCTTTGTTCCTGCACTTGCTTCGATCGCACTGTAATCGATCTCTTTGCCAAGAAATGCATCATAGGCACCATGTAACACTTCCAGAAGTCCCTGTCCGCCGGAATCCACTACGCCGGCTTCTTTCAGTACAGGAAGCATCTCCGGTGTCTGATCCAGCACTTCTTTGGCATATGCCAGAACTGCCGGCAAAAACTCTTCCAGATCATCTGTCACCTCTGCCATCTCAGCTGCTTTCTGAGCGATTCCTTTTGCAACTGTCAGGATCGTACCTTCTTTCGGTTTCATGACCGCCTTGTAAGCAGTTGCTCTTGCACGCTCACATGCCTGTGCAAGTACAATCGTATCGATCTCTTTTTCTTCCCGGATCGTCTTTGTAAATCCTCTCAGAAGCTGAGAAAGGATTACTCCCGAGTTTCCTCTGGCTCCTCGAAGAGAACCGGAAGAAATCGCTTTTGCCAGAGATTCCATATCCGGTCTCTCCATGGCGCTGACTTCCTTTGCAGCTGACATGATCGTCAAAGTCATATTCGTTCCTGTATCTCCATCCGGTACAGGGAATACATTCAGTTCATTGATGAATTCTTTTTTTGCCTCCAGATTTGCCGCTCCCGCCAGAAACATTTTTGCGAGCAGCTCTGCATTGATCGTTTTTGTTGCCACAGCAAATATCCTCCTTAATCTATCACTCTGACACCTTCAACGAAGATGTTGATCTTATCTACGGTCATCCCGGTGAATTCTTCCACTTTATATTTGACGTTGTTCATCAAATTATCAGAAACAGAAAGAATATTTACTCCATATGCAACGATCACATGGAAATCCAGAACCAGGATATTGTCATCTGAAATATCCACATGAATCCCATGGGTCAGACTTTCTCTTTTTAACAGCCGCACAAGACCATCTTTCATGTTCACGGCAGCCATACCTACAATTCCAAAACATTCTACAGCAACAGAGCCTGCGTATTTAGCAATAACTTCCGGGCTAATTGTGATAATCCCAAGCTCTGTACTCATACTACCTTTCATCATATATTACCTCCAATTCTTAATGGATCTTCGCACAATTAACATTCGTATTATACTCTCATTATCCGGATTTTACAATATCGATTCATAAAGTGCTGTCAAAACATTCAAAATCTCGTCCTCTGACATGGCCGAACTGTCCAGGCACAGATCGTACTGGGACATCTCTTCCCACTTCTTGTCTGTATAGTAGTTATAATAGAATTTTCGCTGTTTATCGACCTTTTTGATCAGAGAAAGCGCCTCTTTTTCTTCCAGAGAGGTACGCTCCATCACTGTCTGAAGCCTGTAGTCCAATGGTGCATGAATAAAAATACTCCGGGATGTCGGGCGGGATTTCAGGATATCATTGGCGCATCGTCCTACAATGATACAATCCTCCGTATCTGCCAGACGTGTGATGATCTGTGCCTGTGTGTAGAACAGCACATCGTTCATCGGTTCAAACCGAAAACGGCTTTCCATCTGCGTCGGATCTTCTACCGGGTAACGCCATGGATTCGCTCTTTTTTCATCTACTTTGACCAGCTCATCATAAGAAATATCATTCTGTTCACTGGCAAGCTTGATCAGTTCTTTGTCATAATAATGAATTCCCAGCTTTTCGGATAACTTCTTTGCAATTCTGCGTCCGTTGCTGCCATACTGTCTTCCGATTGTAATGATACGTCTGCTCATAATCATTCCCCGCTTTCTGCCTGTCATCAAGGCGTTTGAAGTTATTTGAAGTTACTTTAATTTTACCATGAAATGAAATTGATGTGAACAAAAAACCCGATAGAATTCACAAAAAATCCCATATATTGATCTTCACAAAAAAGAATTTCAAAAAAAGACTTGCATTCAGAGGGGGTTTCTGCTAGAATAACAGTGTTGTGAGTCTGTATAAGACTATTTCAGATTGTTAGGAGGTGCAATGATGGCTAAATGTGCTATTTGTGAAAAGGGTGCTCACTTCGGAAACAACGTAAGTCACTCTCATAGAAAAACACCAAAAATGTGGAAATCAAATGTGAAATCCGTTAGAGTGAAAACAGAAGGCGGAGCTAAGAAAATGTACGTTTGTACTTCTTGTTTAAAATCAGGATGCGTTGAGCGTGCATAATCTGTTATATGACGACACGGAATAAAAAGGCTTGATATTTACTTTGTAAATATGGAGTCTTTTTTTCATGCTTTACTTGCCAGAAAAAACAGATGCCCAGCCGGACACCTGCTCTTCATTTACAAAACAGACAATATCCTATTAAAAGCAACGCAGTAATGATCGCAATCCCCCATGGAATACTCGATAACAGGAGCATGATCAGCATTCCCACTGCGACGAAAATCAGCGCAAATCCGATCACCCGTTTCAAAATACATCACATCCTCCGGCCCTCTTACTGCAAATATATGACAGATATTTCAAAATAGTACTCTGATTTTATACGTTTTCTTCTTTTTCAGCAGAATCTAAAATCTCTGCTACATCTGCTTCTGTTACTTTATCTTCCTTTTTCTCTGTAAAACGGTCCACCAGATCCGGTACCATATCCAGAATTTTTGTCATTGTATCCTGATTTCTCACATTTACAAGCTTGGTCGTTCCATTCTTGATCACAAGAACTGCACTCGGGGTAATCTTTCCACCGATTCCACCCATTCCTTTTTCGCGTTTTTCAGCACGAAAAGAACCTGCTCCGATTCCAAAGGAAACATCTACAAGCGGAAGAATGATCGTATCACCCACATGAATTGCGTCACCGACAACCGTCTTAGATGAGATCATTCCGTCCATTCCCTGAAACAATGCTTCCACAGTCGATTTAAAATTGTTGTTATTCTCTGCCATTTGCTGTTTTCCTCCTTTGGCTTTTTGGTTGTATTCTAAAAGCGTAATTTTCTGATATGGGAAATCGTCGTGCGGATATTCTTGTTCCACAGCAGATTCCATAGAACAATCACAAAATAAACGGCATGCACCCTTCCCTTGATCATTGCCTTTCCTTTGAGCACTTTCTCGTCAAAATTCGGAGTGATCTCCACACATTCTCCGATAAACGGATAGATAAGACTCGCTCCCGCCAGAACATATCCTGTGACAGAAGGGTCTGAAAACCCGAATTCCAGATCTGCCTCACACTTTGACGGCTTCAAAAAGCAAAACAAACGTCGAAGCTCTGTGAGGCATTTCATAAAAGCTGACCGATGAATTTCATCCGTAAGAAACTCCATCAATCTTTCCTTTTTTTCTGTCAGTGATTTGAGCATATCACAAATTTTATGAAAAGTACATTTTATCTGTTCCGCTTTTTGAGAAATCCGCTCTCCAAGTCCCGGTCTTGAATCCTGTTTCTTTTTGTTTTCGGTTTTCTTATGTTCTGTTATTTTCTTTTGTGTTAGTTCCGGCTGTTTTTTAAGTTGTTCTGAAGGCTCTTTTTTCTGTATACTTTTTTCAGAAGGAGGAGACTTCAGTGTTTCTCTACTCTGAGAGTTCTTCTCTTCTGCCCGGGAAACAGGTAGGGCCGCCTGTTCGGGCTGATCCGCCAGAAACCGCTTCCATGCGATTCGAAACTTCCATTTTAACGCTCCGCCTTGGTACGACACCTCTCCTTTTACAAGGGAACACAGCCAGGAAAACTTCAGTAAGGCGAACAGATTTTCCCTTTCACCTTCCCCCAGGACATCTCCCCGATATCTGACCGGTACAAACAGAAAGATACCTGTCAACAGGATCAGTATTCCCAATATTACCAGTAATATCCAGCCTATGATTTTTAAAATCAACAGAAGTATATGTATCATATGATTCTACACACTGCCTTCCCCAGATTGTTTCTGATTATTTAAGATGAACTCTCTTAGTCTGACATCATTTGTTTTTTGGTACACATCCTGCACGATTTCTTCTGTCAGCTCCAGCGCCCCTTCGTATCCATCCGCGAGACCGACTACGAACAGCCCAGCGTCCTCAAAAATATGCTGCTTCAGCAACAATACAGAGAAAAATTCCAGTGGATTTTGTTTTCCCTGGGCTAACACGATCAGATAAAGATCCTTTCGAAACCGTTTCTTTTTCAAGCCCTCAATAATCCTTTTTTCACGTTTTTTCAGAGAACGGCTTACATACAATTCTCTATAAAACTCCATATTCATGCAGTCTGTCATCCCCTTTATGCTTGTTCTTTTCTATTGATAATAATAAGAATCCAACACCTGCTTTGCAATTGGAACTGCTTTTGCACCGGCATTTCCGTCATAGCCCTCGATGATCACACTGATGACCAGTTCCGGGTTGTCCACATTCGTAAAGCCTACGAACCAGGAATGTGTTTTTTCCCCATCTGTCATGCTGTATTCTGCAGTTCCTGTTTTTCCCGCCACGGAATAAGACTGTCCGGAAAGCATCGTGGCAGTTCCTTCATCCACAACTGCCCGCATATAGTCTTTCAACTGTGACGCTTCCTCCGATGTCATCAGTTTTTTATAACTTTTCGGTACATTTTTCCGAATCTCGGTTCCTTTATAGTTTGTGACTTTATCAACCAGATATGGTTCCATTAAAGTTCCGCCATTTGCGATCGCCTGTGTGATCAGTGCCATGTGATACGGGCTGACCAATGTGTTTCCCTGTCCCATAGCTGTCATCATCATCTCTCCGTCACTGGTATTCTCATCCACTACAAACGAGCTTTTTGAATAATCCAGCACGGATGGCAGTTTTTTGTTAAACAGAAGCTCTTCGGCCGTCGCACGGTAAGAATTCCGATCCAGCATCAGACCAATGTTTGCAAAGGAAGAGTTGCAGGAGTTTGCAAAAGAACTGCGCAAGTCTTCCAATCCATGTACCGTACTGTCAAAACATCGGATCGTGATGTCTTCATAAGTGATCGATCCTTCACAATTATAGCTGTAATTTTGATAGTCCGGATGTTCTCTCATATATTCCAGTGCAGTCACGATCTTAAAGGTAGATCCCGGAGCATATGCCCCTTGAGTCATCCGGTTCAGAAGCGGACTGTAAGTACTGTCTGCATTTAAGGCTTCCCAATCCTGCGCGATTGTATTCGGATCATAGGACGGTCCGGACACCATGGCAAGAATTTTTCCGGTGCTGGCCTCCATAACCATGATCGCGCCCCGATTCGCTCCCAATGCATTGTATGCCGCCTGCTGAAGCCCCGCATCCAATGTCGTTACGACAGTATCGCCATGATTTTTTTCATCCTTAAATTCATTGAGAAATTTTTCCGCAAAAAATGCATTGGACGTCAGAAGTTCTGAGTTTTCGATGGATTCCAGTCCGCTTTTTCCTGTGGTCTCATTGCTGTAGCCGACAACATGGGCAAATGCTGCCCCGTACGGATAGACTCTGTTTTCTGTTCCGTCCTCTCCGACCTGTGTCTCGGCAAGAACTTCTCCGTCTCTGTCCGTAATGCTTCCCCGGATGATCCGGTCTGCAAAGGCATCTTGTCTTACGTTATACGGACTGTTGACGATTGTCTTTGCCCGGAACACATTAAAATAAACAATATAGGAGATCAGGGCAAGAAACAGCGTAACAAACAAATAGGTCATCTTAGCGAACTCTTTGTTTCGGAACTTCTTCGAAGCCTGGCTCTTTGGTTGTCTTTTTCTTCTTTGTGGTTCTTCTCTTCGTGCCATTTCTTAACTCTCTTTCTCTCTTTCTTTCCAGATTTTCTTCCTCATCTTCTCTTAAAATATACAGACCCTGTATGATGCCGAACATGATCATCGTACTTAAAATTGAGCTTCCTCCGTAGCTGACAAGAGGAAGAGTTACGCCCGTAGAAGGGATAAATTTTGTCACTCCGCCGATATTTAAAAATACCTGGAAAATATAACAGGTTCCAAGTCCCAACGCTACCAGTTTATAGAATCGATTGCGGAGTGCCAGCGCAATGTTTAAAAACATCACATAACAGCTGACGCACACCAGAATCAGACACAGGGAAAGAATCAGTCCCATTTCTTCCGAAATCGCAGCAAAGATAAAGTCTGTATCAGCTACAGGAATCTCATCCGGAAGTCCCTGAAACAGCCCCATTCCAAACCAGCTTCCTGTGCCAATGGCAAACAAAGACTGCGCTACCTGATATCCGCCGTCACTATAGGTTGCAAACGGATCTTTCCATGCAGCTACACGTACCTGAATGTGCGCAAATAAATGGTATGCCAGTACGGCAGCGACCGAACCGCCTCCGAGACCGGCTGCCACATAAAGTGGCTGTCTCGTTGCCGTGTACAGCATGACCAGATACACTACGAATAAAATCAATGCCGTACCAAGGTCTGTAGAAAGCACGAGGATCAGCACATGAGCTGCTGCCAGTGCTGTTGTAATCACGATGTTCTTAAACTCCAAAGAACGGTTTAAATTTGCCGCTACAAAAAATACAAATAAAATTTTCACAAACTCGGACGGCTGTATTCCGAATCCGGCGATCGTAAATCCAAGCTTTGCTCCACCGGAAACCTCTGCCAGAACGGCAACCAGGACCAACGCCAGAATCCCGGCTCCTGCATACATATAGCCCCAGTCTTTTAAACGATCCAGCTTACGGATCACAACCGGTACCACCAAACCGATCACAACTCCTACTGCGGCGAAGATCAGCTGCTTGATCGCATTTTCTTCTTCCAGTCTGGTCAGCATGATCATCCCGATACAAAGAAGCATGCACATATTATTAACGATCAGCTTGGACACCTTCGGATATAAAATCCGGTACAACAGAATCACAGCCAGAAGAAAACCCGCGCTGGCTGCATAAAGAGTCAGTATTTTGGGATCATCCTTCTTCAGATACATGACCACATATGCTGTCAGCTGAAGTAAAAACATCAGCACATTCTGCCGGATCAGGATCCATTTCTGCTCGCTCTCATAATTATGTGCGAAAATAGAGAAACACGAAAACGTGTAAATTCCCATTAAAAGGATCATAAGATATTTTGATAATTCTACTATGATGTTAACCACAATTTCACCTGCTTTTATGTTATTCCGCGTCTGAAATGACCGCGCGTAAATTCTTCTCCTGACATTCCCGATACCGCATTTAGGGTATTATTCACAGCAAGAGCTGCATTCAAGATGCGAGTCACCTCGCTGCCTGTCTCTGTCGAAAACTGCACACGGATGCTTCTTGGATGCATCCTCATCCACTCTTCTCTTTCATCAAACAACGATAAAGGAGCGGAATTGTAAACAATATTATAGCAAAATCCGCAGTGATTTTTCACCGGGAACAGTTTTCCTCTGCGATCCGTCAGTGTTGTCGTAACCGGGTGGTGTGTACAGCCATTTGTTGTCTTCACCACACACTGCGCAGATGTCATAACCGGAATTCTTCCATAGATCACAAGTTCACTTTCCTCAAGTCCCAGAACATTCAGCTCCTCTGCATTTAATTCCATCGGAGCTGTAAACAGTTCTACACCGTTCCTTTTCCAGAATTGCCGGCTGTATTGATTGAATACATACAGATTATGATCCAGAAGGAGCGTCCTGTCAAATCCGTGTTGTTTTAAAAACTGAAAACTCTCACAGTTTCTGATCAATACACCGTCCTGTGCGATTTCCAGAAACCGATCATAATGTTGTTCAAATTTTCGAACTGCATCAGCCCGGAAAATATGGGGCATTGCCAGAAAAATCTTGAAACTGCTTCTTTTCGCTTTTTCACAGAGGTGCTGCAGTCTCGCATCTTCAAATAAATCCTGTACTATATTACTGTCAATATAAATCCGTTCTGCTGCCCCTGAATCCAGCACACTTTCCAGCTGTTCCAAAGTCTCTGTCAGAACACTCAGCAGTACCCCTTCCGTTTCCTTTTCTTCTGATTTTTGTTTCAAAAGAGGTTGTTCCGTGGATGTCCGCCGGAACTTCCCGCATATCTCCAGTTCTAATTTTTCTAATGCCTGCCTTCTTAATTCATTGAGCTGCTGCATTGGAAGAAACACCTTTCCTTCCAGATCAATCTCCAGATGTTCAAATACAAATTCTGTGGCCCCTGTCTTAGAAAGCTGCTTTTGGATTCTGGACACCTCCATCGGCTGATTCTGTGCCTCCTGCACTTCCTGTTCTGTATAGACCGTCACACTTGCACTTTCCGTCCAGACAGTTAACATTGCCGGTTCTCCCACTGACGCACGCAGATATCCGGAAATCAGCTCTTTTGTTGCCCCGTCCAGATACTGTTCTTTCATCTCTGTCATCAATTTTTGGTTGCGGATCCGATTCAGAACTTGTCCTTTTTGATACTGTTCCTTTTTCGGAACCAGAATCACAGTCTTTGTTCCCTTTGGAATCTCTTTTCCAAAAGAGTAATTCTCACGCTGCAGATTTAACTCTAGGAGATCTCCCTTGTGGATATCTGCTAAAGTCTCCACCGTCAGTTCTCTTCCTTTCTGTGAGAGCACACGTGCCGCAGGTACTCCTGCATGGTTCGGACGGGAAATGGCGATCATATCCCGGCCGTTTCGTTCTTTATAATAACCCTGGCTGAATCCGCCCCGATTATACAGATCCATCAGCGCTTCCCGGTCTGCCTGTTCTACCCGATATCCACTTTTTCCCTTTTTTAGATACAAATCTGTATACTTCCGGTAAATCGATGTCACGGCCGCTACATACTCGGGACGCTTCATTCTTCCCTCAATCTTAAATGAATAGACGCCCGCCTCGATCAGCTCCGGAATCAAATCCAGAGTACAAATATCTTTTGGACTGAGCACGTATTCTTTTTTGCTGCTCTGATCCACACTGTACGGGAGACGGCACGGCTGGGCACACTGCCCTCTGTTTCCACTGCGTCCTCCGATCAGGCTGCTGAGCAGGCACTGGCCGGAATAGCAGTAACACAACGCCCCATGGACAAAGCACTCGATCTCCATCCCTGTTGCACGATAGATCTCCTGAATCTCTTCCAGAGAAATCTCCCTTGCCGGGACCACTCTTGTCACTCCCTGACTTTGTAAAAACTGCGCTGCCTTAACATTAACTGAGGACATCTGTGTACTTGCATGAATCTCCAGATCCGGAAAATCATGCCGGATCAATTCAAGCACTCCGACATCCTGTACGATCACCGCATCTAAGCCATGCAGATACAAGGGTTCCAAATAGTCATGAAGTGTCTCGATCTCCCGGTCTTTCAGAAGTGTATTGACTGTAAGATACACTTTTCTCCCATGGAAATGTGCATAATCAATGGCCTGCTTTAATGTCTCTTCTGTAAAATTGTCTGCGAATGCACGAGCTCCGAATCTGGGACCTCCTGCATAGACGGCATCCGCACCCGCATGGATCGCAGCCAGAAAGCTCTCATAGGATCCTGCCGGAGATAAAATCTCTATCTGTGGTTTTTTCTTTTCTTCTATCAATCAATAACTCCTTTTTCTATTTACATAAAAAGAGGGCCAAACAAAAGCTGCTTGCTTCTGCAGTCTCTTGGGCACCCTCATTCTTTTACTTTCTGCGATTCTTCATCTCTGTTTCCAGCTTCACGATCTGCATCTGAAGATCGTTGTTTTCCTCTTTCATCTTAGCGAGCTCTTTTTCCGCATTCTCCAACTTGATCTGTACGGAAATTAACTCATGCTTTAAGTCATACATCTCTTTATCTTTCAGTTCGATGTCACTCTCCAGTGAATCTCCCTGCTTCTTTGCCTTAAAATAATCATCTGCAATATTCAGTGCCAAAAGTACATTTCTGGTGTCTGCACTCTGCTTGCGGTAACCTTCGCTGTTGGCACATTCTGTTATCTTATGGTTCAGATAGGAAGATACTTTCTGCAGATACTCTTCACCCTCAAATCCACTTAGCGTATAGACTTTTCCTCCAATTAAAACTTCTGTAAAATGTTTTGCTGAACTCATAGCATCCTCCTTGGCATTTCTTATCTGTTATTATAAACTATCTGCAAACAAAAACCAACTATTTTTTGAAGTTTCTGTGTGACCGCTCACCTTGAAACCGGAGGAAGAATTCCAAGATGCCGGTATGCCAGATCTGTCACAACTCTTCCTCTCGGTGTACGCTGGATAAATCCACACTTCAGCAGATATGGTTCGTATACATCCTCCAGTGTTCCGGAATCTTCTGAAATGCTGGCTGCAAGCGTATCCAGCCCCACCGGACCTCCCTGAAACTTTTCAATCATGACCTGCAGGATCATCCGGTCTCCGTGGTCCAGTCCATAACGGTCCACATCCAGAAGATCCAGTGCATAATTTGCTACTTCTTCCGTGATCACACCGTCATATTTGACCTGTGCAAAATCACGCACCCGCTTTAGCAGACGGTTGGCAAGCCGCGGAGTTCCTCTGGAGCGTTTGGCAAGCTCAAGCGCTCCTTTTGTATCAATCTCGACATTGAGCACTCTGGCCGAACGCTTGATGATCGTCATCAACTCTTCTTCTGTATAAAACTCAAGACGATTCACAACTCCAAAACGATCCCGCAGGGGTGCGGTGAGCATCCCTGCTCTCGTAGTCGCTCCCACCAGGGTAAACTTCGGAAGATCCAGACGGATCGAACGTGCGGTCGCGCCCTTTCCGATCATAATATCAATCGCATAGTCTTCCATCGCCGGATACAGCACTTCCTCCACCTGCCGGTTCAATCGGTGAATCTCATCCACAAACAGTACATCATGCTCCTGCAGATTATTCAAAATAGCGGCCATCTCTCCCGGCTTTTCAATCGCCGGCCCGGAAGTCACCTTGAGATTCACCCCCATTTCATTGGCGATGATTCCTGCAAGCGTCGTCTTTCCGAGTCCCGGCGGTCCATAGAACAATACATGGTCTAACGCCTCGTCTCTTTCTTTTGCCGCCCGGATATAAACTTCCAGCATCTTCTTCGCTTTTGCCTGTCCTATGTAGTCCGAAAGAAGCTGCGGCCGCAGATGATTCTCTATCTTCGCATCTTCTTCCAGATTTTCTGTTGTGATAATTCGTCTTCCCATATGCTTCCTCTACTATATCTATAACATTTTTTTCAATGCTTCTTTGAGTACGTCTTCCACAGAAGTATACTCTGTCACCTGGCGTACTGCCTTCAGACTCTCGGCATTGCCATATCCAAGCGCCACTAAAGCCTGCACTGCCTCTGTCTGGATATCACCGTTTCGCCCATCTGATGGAATCTCTGCAGCGGCTGCGCTTCGCGGCTCTAACATCTCCTTAAGATCCAGCTTGTCTTTCAATTCGATGATCAGCTTCTCGGCTGTCTTCTTCCCAATCCCGGGTGCTGCACAGATTGCCTTGGCGTCACCTGACAATACCGCAAACTTGAGTTCATCCGCCGAAAGACAGGATAAGATGTTCAGTCCGCCTTTTGGCCCGATTCCGCTCACGCCGATGACCAGCCGGAATACTTCAAGATCGTCTCTTGTCAGAAATCCAAACAGCTGCATCGCATCTTCCCGCACATTCAGGTACGTGTGAATCTTTACTTCACATCCAATCGGCCCCAAAAGGCTCAGGGACTGCTCCGGCATATAAATTCCGTATCCTACTCCCTGTACATCTACGATTGCCTTGTCCCGTTCCAGGCCTGCCAGTTCCCCTCTAATATATGAAATCATAGCTTCTGTTTCCTTTTCTTCTACACTTATTCTGCTTTTTTCAAAAAAGCAGTCCTTTTGAGTACTTCACTGGATACAATTCCAATCAGCAACCCCGTTACCAGCCCCGATACGAGCAAAACCGGGAAATAATACCAGACCTGATAGGTCTCTACGATCATCATCGCGAGCAACAGCTGCCCGATGTTATGAAATACACCTCCTGCGATGCTGACTCCCTGGATACTGAAACCACCGGTCCTACGAAGCAACACCATGATGGCGAGACTGAAAACGCCCCCTGCCATACTGTAGAGAATCATACTCAGATTCCCAAACAAAAATCCGGACAGCAGAATTCTGGTTACAGATAAAAGAAACGCTTCTTTTCCTCCATATGTATACAAAACAATGACGATTACCAGATTTGCCAGCCCCAGTTTTATCCCAGGGATTCCAAAAGAAATCGGAATCAAGGTCTCCACATAGCTCAAAATGAGCGCCAGCGAAGTAAATACACCAAAATATGCTGTCTTATTCTTCATCTGTCCTCTCCTGTTTTAAAATGTTAATTCACGATTCCATCCAGTTCACTCTCTTTACTGCCCTGTACACTCACCACGACCTGATTCGGAAGACAGATGATACTCTCTCCCGTCCTGGAGATTGCCTTCTGATGTACGCAGAGCTGATCCGGACAGTCTGCCCACTCCATCTTCGCCTGTCCATTCTGAATACGCAGACGATTCCCATCCTGAATCTCTATCGTCTGATCCTTTGCCAGTGAATACGTACCATACACTTCTCCGTCTACGGTGACAACTGCCTCCTGTGCCTCTTTTCCTGTCAGCAAAAAAAATCCCGCACACACTGCTGCTACCAAAAGTATGCATCCAATCAAAATATAATCTCGTTTTTTCATAGTTGTATCCTTTCAGAGTTTTATCATAGCACACTGCACTCAGGAATGCAACCATTCATTCGACCATATGTTCGGGTTGCATTCTTTTACAAAAATCTCCGGATCGGGATGGTAATCACCCGGAGCACTGCATAAAAAATCTTTTTCTCGGTGGACATTTCACGCGGATGATAATTCTCTTCATAATGATATTCTCCGCTGTCCGTCATTGTTCTGCTATAGGTTTTGTCGCGATCGATTTCTTCTCTTAATTCTGCTGCCAGTGCTTCTGAATCAATCGCAAGCATCAATTCCGTATCCTGATACGTACTGCGCATATCCAGGTTGTAGGAACCTACGATACTGAGTCTGTCATCAATGAGCACTGCTTTGGTATGATTGGAATGAGGCCCCAGATATTCGTGCACCTGCACACCGGTTGCCCAGATTTTTTCTTTTTGGTTCAAGTAATCTGTACATCCCCACGGATTGGCTCCGCTTGACACATCATTGGTGATAATCTCCACATTCGTTCCCTGTTCACAAGTATTTTTCAGATCTGCATACATCTCTTTTCCGCAGATAATATAAGGCGTGCAAATGACTGCATTTTTCCCTGTCTGAAGCAGCTGGTTGACAGAATACCACATATGAGGCTCTTTGTTTTTTGCTTCGATCGGATTGGAAAGAAGGGTTACCTTTGCGGTCTCTACCGTCCGCGCTTCCCAATCCCAGGTTTTTACAATGTCCGGATATAACGCTTCAAGTTTCGGATATCGTTCTTCCAGTTCTTTCAGACTGTTCTGTACACGGTCAGTCTTCTTTTTACAGAGGTATTCTTTGCTGTCCGAAAGCTCCCACACGCGTTCAAAATATCCCTTCAGCTGTTTTAAAGAGGCACTTTCTCCTTCCTTTGCATAGATAAAAATCTCTTTGTCAATATTCTGATGCTTTCCATAATCTCCCAAAAACAGATTGGTCGTATTTCTTCCGCCCAAAAGGTACATCGAAGAATCTGTGATCACATATTTATCATGGAGTCTTGCCTGCATCGTCCACGGCTTCAACAGATTAACCGGATTGTACACTTTCACTTCTATATTTTCTGTAGAGGCGAGTGCCTGAAAATACGGATCTCCCAGCATATCTAAAAATCCACTGATTCCATCTACGATCAGACGAACATGCACATTCCTGTGTGCTGCCTCGATCAGCGCACTCATCACATCTTTTCCTCCGGTATCCGCATTAAAATCAAAAGTCGATACGATCACTTCTTCTTTCGCTTCCCGGATCATTTTCAATCGATATTCCAAAGCTTCTGTATTATCCGTAATGTAAGCCGCCCGTTCTTTTCCCGGCTCCTCAGAATAACATTCCTGTGGATCAAACTGTTTCTTATAATGATCCGATACTTTTTTATGCTGAACATAAGGAATCGTCAGTGCTGCGATATACAAAAGAACTGCGATCAGACAAAATCTTCCCCAGCGTATTTTTTTCTTTCCTGTTTTTAAATCGTATATTCTCACCTCTGCCACCTCTCTGTTTCCTCATAGTTAAAAGGTAGTATAGTTCGCTCCTGCTCAAAAGTCAAGTACGGTATTTTGTTGTGTTTTACGGGAAATTTCGTTATAATAAGCGAAACACTCAAACACAAGGAGATTTCTTTATGAACCAGATCAAATCGATTCGAAAATTATGCTTTATTCCGCTGCTCTTTCTGCTTCTTTTTTCTCTCAGTGGCTGTGCCTCATCTGCAGAACCGCTCCAGATGAACGGGATGTATTTTGATACAATCATTACGATCCGCATATGGGATACTTCCGACCGCTCTGTTCTGGAAGAATGCGAAAAGCTTTGTCAAAAATATGAAAATCTGTTCAGCCGGACCATTGATACCAGTGATGTTTCCAGGATCAATCAGGCAAACGGACAGCCTGTGACTGTAGATCAGGAGACAGCTGATCTGATCAAAACCGCACTGCACTATGGGGATTTATCAGATGGGAAATTTGATATCACCATTGCTCCGTTAAGTGAGCTCTGGAATTTCGGACATAATGACGGACAGATTCCAGATCCGGCTGCCATTGAGGAAGCCAGAAGTCATGTGAATTACAAAAACGTCAAAGTGGACGGTACTACCGTTCAGCTTCTGGATCCAAAGGCTGCCATCGATCTTGGAGCGATTGCAAAGGGCTATATTGCAGATCAGCTGAAAGAGTATCTGGAAAGCGCCGGGATTAAACACGGACTGATTTCCCTTGGCGGAAATACCGTGGCAATCGGGGAAAAGCCGGATGGGTCACCTTTTAAGATCGGCGTTCAAAAACCCTTTGCCGAGCAAAATGATATCCTTACAAGTCTTGATATCAGAAATCAATCTGTGGTTTCTTCCGGAACCTACGAGCGCTATTTTGAAAAAGACGGAAAAATTTACCATCACATTTTAAATCCGTTTACCGGATATCCTTACGAGACTCATCTGCAGCAAGTTACGATCATCTCGGATGCTTCTGTAGATGGAGACGCCTTAAGTACCACTTGTTTTGCACTTGGTCTGGAAAATGGATCAAAACTGATCAAATCACTGGACGAAATCGAAGCTATTTTCGTGACAGATGACGGAAACATCCATCGGGTGGGGTGATATCACTCCCACCCCAAATGTGTTCTTTTACAATCATTCTTGGCATGAACTTTAAAATCCCATTTCTGTCCACATTGGTCAGAAATGGGATTTACACTTGATCCGTCAGATCATTCATTCAAAAAACTGGAATTTGCCTTTCTGTGATAGTTTGTCACTGATCACCCATCAGCAGCCATATAATGATCGTCGGTATGATTGCGGTAAGCAAGGGCGAAAACATCAATGCCTTCTTTGTATTCTTCAATTTTTGAGATACATATATGTGGAAGGAAAACCATATTCCACTTAATAAAAATCCTATAATAAAAACAATTGGATAAAGCATTTATAAACTCCTTTTATAAAAAGTCCAAAAACTCCGGATTTTCTCCATAATGGCTCTATGTAATGCTTATTCATTTCCAGTGCTTTAACTGTGAAAGATATATATTAAATTGAGCTCGTCTGTCATCCACTCCCAGATTATCAGGATTCGGCATATGTTCCACAAGATAATCCAATAAAAACTCTCTTGACTGATATACAAACTTCCCCTCTGCATAACACCACTTACAATAATCTTCATTGTAGCTTCCATCTTTCTCCCGGCTGATGAATGCATCTTCATTTAAGGGCATGCGCTGTATGCTGTCATGGTTCGGGGCGGTTTTGACCGTTTTCTCCCTCTGTAACGGCTCTTTGACAGCAGCGGGATATTCGGGTATGGCTGCGGTCTGCTCGGCGGCTCTGTGGGCGTTTTTCTCTAACATGGCAAGGACAGCGGTACGGTCAAAATCGTCCCCCAGTTTCCGGGCTGTGATAGGCTTGGTTCTGTCCGGCGAAAGATAGGACAGCCGCCCCCGGCTCTCCTTGACGGTCACGCCCTCCCGCAAAAGCAGGGAAGAAAACTCGTCAAAGCTGGAAGCGTGGGAAAGAGCCTGCCGGATTGTCCGGCGCAGCGTTTCCTTGTCTGTTTCAAACTTGGTCGCTTTCGGTGGCTGTCCCCCGGCGGCAAGGGCGGCGCTCTCTCTATCAAGGGCAAGCTGCCCCTTTTTCTGCGCCTGGTATTCCCGGTCTGTTATGCGGTTCTTACTGCCGTTTAGGAGGTCGATTTGGTAAAGCCCCTCCCGGTGGCACATCTCCATGACCTCGGCTTTGAAATGGCGCAGGGCGGTGTCCGTACAGCGGTGCTTGCAGCCCTCCCTCGTGTCGGCGGGTCGCTCCATGTAGGGCAGGAACGGCACTTCTGCAATCCTCAAACTGTTTATGACGATATGCACATGAATGTTTCCGCTGCCGTTATGCCCGTCCGGGTGGGTGCATACAAGGGCTTGGTGTCCGGGGAAGTGTTCCCGGCAAAATTCCTCGCCCAACGCCTGCGCCCGGTCGGGTGTCAAGCCGTTGTCTGTGCTGTCCCTTGGGTCAAAGCTGATGATATAGTGGTGGCTCTTTACGTCCTCTTTTCTTTGGTTTTTCCCATAGCGGAGATTGGCTCGCATACAAGCGACAGCAAAATCGTCGCCCTCGCAGTTAAGGGAAGAAATGCGGTAGTCCTCCTTCGGTATCAGCCGCCCGGTTTCATCCAGGACGGGCTTCATGGTAAACTCGTCATGCTGGAACAGCAGATACTTTTCGGCTGCCCCGTAGTCTGCATTTTTAGAGCTGAAATGTTTGAGTATCGCCAACCGCTCCACCTACTTTCTGCAAGACTTCATACTTGAGGGCTGCCAGTTCCGCCGCCGTCCCCCTTAGTTCCTTTGCAAGTTGGGGATAGGGTGCGCCGTATTCATTCAGACAGCGGGCTATCTGATTTAGGTTGTCGCCGATTTTCCCATACTCCGCAGCCAGCTTCCCGATAGAGAAAAGTAGTTCATCATTGACCGCTGACACATGAATAACGGGGCGTATGGCTGCCCGCCGGATTGCCTGCCGCAAAAACTCCGACTGGCTGATACCATAAGGGGCAAGCCGCTTTGTGAAGTCGGCGTATTCTTCATCAGACAGATGTGTTTTGATGACATGGCTGCGGTGTAGCGTGTTATATCTCTTTCGCATGGTGCAAGACCTCCTTTCTGTTGCCGCATGGGAGCGGCGGTAATGGGCGGCATACGCCGCATAAGCAGGGTTTGGGGAAGGCACTCCCCAACAAGTTTCCCGCAGGGGCAAAATGAGCGGATAAGCGAATTTTGGTACTGTGGTAGAAACTTGCTCTAAGAAACTGCCGCTTTCCGCTGTGTCCGGCGGGGTTCAATCCCTTTAGTGCCGCAGGTGGGAATTGTGCCAACTTCTGACGGCTAACTTTTTCCCAGCAATAAGGCGTTTTGAAAGCTGCGTTCTGCCCGCTGTTTGATAGAAAACGGGAAATTCCCCCCTGCTCACTTATCAGTACCGACACTTTCCCGATTTGCCAAAAATGGGCGCAAAAAAAGCAGCAAATCTTTTTCGGATTTACTGCTTCATGTGCCGTTGTGGGGCGGCAGGATATTCAGTTTTTATGGTGGTTCAGTGTGACAAACTGAAAGTTGTTTATTAAACCTTTTTAACCTTAACCAACAACATCATAGGTCTACGCATTTCATTACACATTCCCGGCATACCCATCATATCTGCCGGAGGCA